>Ga0302319_10000833_pt1 | contig 69188 bp, 43 predicted proteins | sample Bog_T0_2_FD_203319 | JGI IMG/M metagenome (GOLD analysis project Ga0302319, IMG submission 203319) | Peat permafrost microbial communities from Stordalen Mire near Abisko, Sweden - Bog_T0_2 | ecosystem: Environmental > Terrestrial > Soil > Wetlands > Peat | place: Sweden: Abisko, Stordalen Mire...
TATCGGCCCAGTGCTCCATATCGGTGAACATCCTCCATGTTAATTTGGAGGTGCCGCACTTTTGAACCGCCGCGCCACTCGGCGCCACCCGCCGCACTTTTCAACCGCCCTTTACACTCAGACCGCAAAACTCAAATGCGCCTGTTTGAATCGCTCCAGTTCATTGGCTGGGATGCGCCACCGACGGCAGACACGGATCGCCGTGATGCTTCGGGATGCACACAGCGCCCGAATCGTCTTTGGCGCCAGCTTGAGCTGCGCTGCAGCCTCTTCAGTCGTCAGAAGGTTTGAGAGTGCTGGGCTGACCGTTCGCTCCGTGGGTAGTGATGCTGATTTCATGGAGCGATAATGGCAGGCAATTCGAATAGTCATGATCCCCCGCCAGCGCAAAACGCCGTCGCAATCAGGTCATCACGCTGGGATCACCGCGATCGATTGAACGCACGTCGCACCTCCGCTGGACGGGTCGCATTCCCAGTCGGCCTCCCGAATCGACACCACAGTTTGTTCCTTGAGGGCATCGTAGAGCGATTTGAGCTGCTGGCCCTCGATTACCACCTTGGCCGACGAAAACTGAAGCTCGATTGAGCCCGTGATATCGTAATGTACGCTGAGAAGATAGGCGTAGGAAAGAGCCCAGCAGTCGCGCGTCTTGGATTGCAATTCAAGCGTGAGAACGCGGGCGTGACCCGTCTTGAAAAATGGCAGAGGGGGTTTCATGGGCTACAACCGCGACCGCGGGATTGCGTCGTCCCGATTCGGCGATGCCCCGGTGACTGGTGCATGGATCGTGCAATTTCTTGCGGGTGCTTCAGATTGATTTTGCAGTCGGCGGCGATAGTCATCGCCTCGCGCTTGTGTACGGCTTGCGTGACGAATCGGGTGAGTTGGGTAAACCCGCGCATAAACTTGAGTCCGATCTGGTGGAAGGGAACGGTGATGGGCTGCTTGCATTTGAGCGCCTGTTGAATATCCCGCTTCCCGCCGGGTCTATGCGCCAGGTCGAGCGCAGCCTTCCGATTGCCCGAAACATTGCCGGCGTGAGCAAAGAGCGCGGCCTTGCTCTCCACGTAATAACGGAGGTCTTCCCGTTCACGGGTACTGGCGACGTACAGCATTTTGTTATCGGCCTGCGTGATCGATTCGCGGTCGAGCCCCACCAACGCAACCTGGACGGTGTTCCCTTGGCTGCGGTGTGAGGTGCTAGCATAGCCGTGGGCAAAATTTCGGATGGTGATCGGGATTTCAGCCTGTTGAGGCCGGCCATCTGGTCCGAGCGAATGCCCGTAAATGCCGCCATCCTCAATTCTTGTGATTTGAATGCGCTCACCGTTGACCAGTTCTCCGCGTTGATTCTTCTGCCCGGAGCGCAGCAGAATCAAATCACCGACCGCGATCTCCATGGAGCGCTTCTCGCAGACATCGATGCGTTTGCTATCGCCGCGGCTGAAATACCTTTCCCGCCCCTCCTGGTCACACACGCGGATGCCCCTTCCCCGCTCAACACCTGTGACCTCGAATGTCTTGCCCCGCTCCCTGCCGGTCGTCACTTCGACTACCTGGCCGGCAGCATAGTTCCGGTAGTCGCGCTTCTGCGCGGCTGTCCAGCCGAGGGAGCGGACAGTGTCCACTACATGGCCTTCCTTTAAGACCCCTCGCGCTTTCAATTCTTCACGAATGAAGGCCGACACGGCATCGTTTTCACGATGGGTACGGTTGACTACCAGACAGCTTTTGCCGCCCTGCGTCACTTCCACGTAATCACGCGCGATATGCCGGAGCCGTTCTTCGTCTTGGGCCTCGATGATGCTCCCGCGAGCCTCCAGCAGGTCCAGACCTGCTCTGACCCGCCCAGCGGCGAAATGCCTGGATACATCCCGAAGACCGCTTTCCGGCGTTTGACGCCGGATGTCGGAAAGGCGCCACCTCCGCATGGATGAATGGGCCAGGAGGAGCCGGAACGCGTCGCCAGCCTCGACGCTGGTGTGCTGCTTGTCGTCACCTTGAAGATGCACCCGCCAACGGTGTTTCTCGGCCAGTTCCATCAATTCATGGAGCATCTTGGTGCTGGCCAGCCCCGCTTCATCTACAAACACCAGGCCGTCTCCTCCAATGGATTGCTCGAGTTGCCTGTCACAAAGGAGCTTTTGCAGCGATTCAGCTCGCTCGAAAGGTTCTGCAACCGTTGCTGTGCCACTTTCCTCCCTCAATCTCCGTCCATCGGCGCGCAACACGTCCCGCGCGCTGTTCGATGGAGCGCACATGAAAACATCCCGTCCTGCCTCGATATAGGCGCGAACCAGTTCACTGGCCGCGAAAGTCTTCCCAGTCCCGGCATCGCCAATCAGTGCGTTCGAGCGGTCGCGCGACCCAACAAGTCCGGCAACTGCATCCCACTGTTCGGAATTGAGGCGAGATGATGGGGTGAATCGATCATTGGCCGGCCGGACCATGTCTTTCCCAGTTTCAATAGCCGCGACAAGCGCCCGCTCTCTCTCCAGATGCAATGTGGTGGTGAGTTCGTCACCCAAAGCCACAAGTTTGCTCTGGCTCCCGGAAGTAAGGCGGTCGAATTCGGCCCTCAGCGCTTTGATGTCGACGCCCGCCCCGCGTCCAAACCGTATGGCTTCCTCCCAGACGTCGTGTGCCTTGCGAACGGACTGGCGCTCGAAGCAGTGCTCCAGCGCATGGCTGATGGCCTCGGCCAGAGTCGGAGTATCCGGCGCGATCTGAACTTTGCCCACTCCTGCCCGCCCAACAAGGGAGTCGAGCGCGATACGCTGGTCTGGCGATAGACTCGCCCGCTGCGCCAAGACAACCTCGGCAGTTGTAGTTTCCTTCAAGCCGCCGTCGGCGCACGAACGCACAAGCGCGACCATTCGGTCGAATGCTTCGCCCATCGCCCAAGACTGCCCATGACCCTCACGCTCGAAGGCGCTTTCAAACACGGGCATGTCGATCCCGCGGGACGCCATCACGAAAATCTTGCGCTGATTGTTGTCCAGCTTCCGGCCGAGGAGCGCCTCACATTTGCCGATCAGCGATTCCGCCTCCTGGGTACGCTGGGAGAAGTGATCGTGCAGTCCCTGTTCATAGAGTGCCTTTATTTGCGGCTCGCCGTGCCGGCCCCAGATGATTTCAACCCCGGCTCGCTGGGCTTGGGCCGCCAGCTCATCCCGGTAAATCGCCGTGAAATAGTTCACCCGGTCGAAGAACGCCTTCGACTCGATTGCGTAGCTCTTGCCCCTGCTCCCTTGCGTCATGTTGAAGATGACGAGGTGATCGTGCAATTGGGGCTCCAGATTCCGGTTCGCGTCATGGCTATACAGCGCCGCGCAGAAATTCCCGCTCGGATGCATTTCGATATTTCCGCCGCGATTGCTGCGGTAGGCGGTCCATTGCTCCATCTCCGCGACCGCCTTGGCGACCGCAGCCCGATGCCAGTCCCGTGCCTCATCCATTCCCCCGGTTACCGCCGCCACGGAGAACGTCTTGGGCGCGGAGATCGTGAAGTCGTAAAACGCCCGGCGTTCGTGGCCGTCCACCGTGTCCCCATGCATCCGCTCGGTGATCTGTAACGGTTCGCCGTCCAGGTCCAGCAAGGACGCGTGCTGATTCTGCCGCAGTCTCTCAAACGCTTCCGGGACAACCGTTCCCCCAGTCTTCACCCCAAACGCCTCACAAGCTGAGCCGACCCAAACGCCCTCAATCTTGCAGCCCTTCTCATAATAATCATTCGCCTGAAGGTGCTGGGCGCAATAGTTCGCGCCTCCTTTCATGGCTCGTCCTCGGATCATGGGAATGGCAGTGGCATGGGTTCCGCCAGGATTAGCGGGTTAGTTTTGGAAATAGACCAACGCACAAGCTTCGCTTGTAAGCCGGCTCTGAATCCCAAGTTCACCACAAACCCAGTGCGAAAATGATCCCGCGCGGGAGCAACGTCATTCGCCGTTTACCCCAGAATGGTGCCCAGTATGAAAAAGGCACAAGGCGCGCTCCCTCTCGACGACGGACAGTTTATGAAGGCGTTCGACACGTGGCTGGCTGAGCGTCCAAAGACTGCTCCTACGCTAAAGACCTTTATCGCCCGAATGAGGCCGAAACTCAAAGACGCACGAGCCAATGGCGTGACCTACGAGCAATTAGCCAACTTCCTCCGCGAGCAGGGAATCGAGTGCAGTGTCAGCACACTCAAGGCATATCTCGCCGCCAAACGCAGAACAAAGCCGGCCGGCAAGGCGACCAAGACTCCGGCTAAAGCAGACCCAAGACCCCCGATTCCGCCGGCCAGCACGCCACGGCCAGGACTCAAGGGCGGCATTAACGAAAGAGACCTGTAAATCCATTTATGAAGCAAACCACACCCGCAAAACGTCTCGTCATCGTTCATGGCGACAAAGGCGGCGTCGGCAAAAGTACATTTGCCCGGCTACTCGCCGACTACTACACGCAGCACGCGCCGGAGTGGCGCGGTTATGACACCGACCCAACCAACGGGCATCTGCTCAGGTTCTACTCGGACAATACGCAGCCAATCAACATCCATGACCCGGCCAGCCTCGACCAATTGCTCAACGCCCTGGAGACAGAGGGCGTCGCCCATTGGCTGGTCGATCTCGGTGCACAAAGCGGCGACCGGCTCGTGCAATGGATGGCCGAAACGGACTTCCTGACCGTCTGCGAGGAAATGTATATCGCGATTACAATCGCCTTCGTCATCTCGCCCATCAAGGACAGCACGGTGCTGCTAAAACTCGTCAGCGACCAGCTTGGCTCCGGTGTCAGCTATGTGGTGGTAAAGAACGAAGCGACCGGACGCGGCTTTCCGATTTATGATGGAAGCAAGACCCGAGCACGGCTCACTGAAGAACTTGGTGCGGTTGAAATTCGAATGCCTGAAGTGCTGGAGCACGTTTACTACAAGGTGGACCAGTTCAACCTCCCCTGGACAGCCGCCGTCGGAAGCCGAGAACTGGATTTGGCCGAGCGGCAGCGCGTAAAGGCCTTCACTCGCGCCGCATTCGCGGAGATTGAAAAAGCAGCCGGCGTTTTGATCGGCAAAACTTCGGCGTCCATCCCATGAACAAACGCTTTGCACAAATCGTTACCGACGCGATGGACCCGCAGACAGGGAGGGTGGACCGCGCCCGACTTTTTTCGGCTTTGGAGGCGGACCCTAGCGACCCGACAGCCGCCATATTTGACGCAGCCGCGTTCACATTTGAAATGCTCGAAGAACTGAAAGCGTCCCTCCCGCTGACAATCAACGAGCGAATGAAAAAGCACCTCGAATACCTTGAGGGTTCCCAGCGGGCATATGCGAATAAAATGGATGTCGCGGCATCGGCGACCGCGAATACGTCACGCGACCTGCGGAAGTGGAGCGAACAGTTCTGGGTGCTCGCAATCACCGAGGCCAGGAAACAGGCCGACGCCGGGCGCATCGGTGGGATTACCGCCTCAGCCAAAGCCACGAACGCAACAAAAGAAGCGGAAAGGGCAGTGCGGGAATGCTCCAGAAAGCTGTCCGAAGGCAGATTGGAAATGGCAGAAACCTGGAACCAGCTCCTTGAGGAAGCCAGGAGAATTGACCAACAGATTAGAACCGCTTCCATTATTCTCCTGCTCATGGCGTTCGCGGTGGGAGTCCTCGTCGGGGCGGGCGTCTCTCGTTTGTAGGCTCCAGTGGCGAGAGGGATTCGAAAGTCCCGTCCATTCAAGAGCAACCCGCAAAAAAGCCCTTAGCGACAAGGTAAATCCCGAGTGCGACTCAGAATTCCTCAGGCTCACCAAGGCCGTGAGCAATGAACCGCGGATAGCCGGCTTTCGTTCATGTCTTCTCGAATAATCGCTGGCCAATATATTCACCCTCGGCAACTCCGCCTGGACAAGCGAAGAGACCACCGCCGGTGTGCGTGACGAATTGGTTCATCATGTCAAACTTCGACATCTGATCGAAGAGCTTGATGAATCCAGTGCGCGGATCGGTCTGGTAGCAGATGAAAAACAGGCCCGCATCATATTCCATGTCCTGCCGCCATGGCGGCCAGCGCTCGGCTGTGAAATTCGCGCCATCGTTGTAAGAGTAGGGCCGGCGCAGGATTTGCGCGCCGTCGTTATTAACCGCGGCGGCGAGGCGGATGTGGGAATTGTCCGGGATGATCGAGTTGCCATCCTTGTCCGTCGCATCGTAGTCGGGTTTGTCGAATTCCTTTATCCCGCCGAGTGGGGCGCCGGAATATTTGTGCCGTCCGACCGTCTGCTCCTGGAAGGCGACATTCATGCGGTCCCAATGCTCGAGGGCGATCCGGATGCGGCGGGCGACCATATAACTTCCGCCACGCATCCAGTCCGGGCCATCGTCGCCGACCCAGATGTACTGTTTCATTGTCTTGGAGTCGGAGATGGATGGATTGTTCGTCCCATCCTTGAAGCCCATCAGGTTCCGCGGAGTCTCCTTGCCGCTGGAATTCGCGGTGAAGCCGGTCTGCACCCAACGGATTTGGGCGACACCGTAGGCGAGGCGGGACAATTGGCGGACGGCATGAAACGCCACCTGCGGATCGTCCGCACAAGCCTGCACGGAGAGATCTCCGCCGCTGCGCTCCGCGACGAGTTGATCGCCGGGGAACTTGGGCAAATCCACGAGCGCGGCGGGGCGTTGCGCCGCGAGGCCGTAGCGATCATTGCCATCCTTGATGAACAAGCCGGCACCGAAACTGAAAGTGAGTGTCAACCTGGCCGCTGGCAGGCCGAGCGTGTCACCGCTGTCGGGCGATGGGATGGTGATGTCCTGCGGGATCGCTTCGGCAGGCTGGCCGCTAGTCATCCTGGCCGTGGCAGCAGTCCACGCCTGCAGCATCTTGATGACATCGTTACGATCTGTGGCGAGGAGATCGAATGCCACAAAGTAGGTGTTGCGCTGCAAGGGCGTTACTATACCGCCCTGATGCTCGCCCCAGAAGGGCTCGGTAGTGCTGGCTTCATTAGCACCGCCGTTCGTTTCCGGCTCAAGACTGGCACGCGCGCCCTGCGCGGCGACGCCAGCAGTCGCGGCGGCCATCAGGCCGCGGCAGAGAAATCGGCGGCGAGAGAGCCCTTGTTGCTTGTCGTCGGCTTGGCTCATGGCGTTGCTTTCATCAATGTGTTCACGTCATCCTCGACGTAATAGAACCCCCGGTTGTCGGGAGTCATCGCGATCCCGAAGAGGTCGCCGTTGCCCGGCGGGGATTGAGCCTGGTCGGCATCGATCCATTGTGCGCCTAGTTGCTTGCCAGTTGCCGGGTCCACCTCGACGACCTGCCCGTTGGTGGCATTGATGGAAAGCAGATGGCCATTTGGCGCAATCGCCAGGGCGAGCGGACGATGAAGGAGGCCTGCTTTCGCCACGGGATTGCCGGTGCCGGCGCTGTCGGCGCGAGTGGATGCGTTTGGAATGGCGACGATCTCGTTCGCCAGCGCGTCTGAGACAAAAAGCGTATCGTTTGGACCTATGGCGAGGCCCGTGGGACCGATGAGGAACGCATCCTTGTCTGCGCGCTGACCGAACCCGCTCGCGATCACGGTTTCGCTGGTGATTTCCGGGGGACCTCCCGCGGGGATGGAAAGATTGATCCGAAGGACGGTTGCCTTCCGAATAATGATGGAATTTCCGGTCTTGGGGTCGTGGACTTCCGGGCCGGGAACATCAAAGCCGGCCATGCTGACGAAGAGGGTCGCCGTGCTCCCGTTATCGATTGCAACCATGTTGCCCCACGGGTCGTTAATCTTTGGCCCGGACCATGTGGCGACCAGATGGCCGTTGGGGTCGAGGACCAGGAGACCGCCGTCGCCCTTGGTGCGCGTGGTGCCGTCGTTGCTCGGGGTGCTGCCTACGATGATCCAGCCACTCTTGAGCATCGTCATCGCCGTGCTGAGCCCGACGCCTCCGGGGCAACCCGCCATGTGCTGCGGCAACTCCGCGACAAGTGAGGTTTTTTTTGTGGCCGGATTGTAGTCAACGATAGTCGTGCCGGTGCCTTGGAGATTGGTGATTTTGTTAAAGTTATCCACCAGGACATCGCCCTGCCGAATCTTCCCCGCCGAGACAGGCGCCACGATGATGGCGTAGGGATTCAGGTCTCCGTTGTCCGGGACCGTCGAGGCCAGCGTCACATGGCGACGGATATTCTTGAGAAAAACGTCCGCCTGCACGGGCTGGGCGGTGAGCGCCAGCAATGCGGCTAACAACAAGGACGAATTCTTTGAAACGAGATTACGCATAACGATCATTCCTCTTTTAAAACTGCACGTTCATCCGGATGCCCAACACCGCCTCATTCTTCACGCGGCGGTCGGAAGTGGGATTAGCGACCCCTCCGCCTGGGTCAAAAACGTACTGAAAATCCGGCTGCAACTGGCACCATGGAGCCAGTTGGTATTGATAGGTTAATTCCACGAATTCCTCACTGCCCCGAACGGGATAATAGGAACCCGTGAAGAAGGCTGTGTCCCTGTCGGAATCCGCCGCGCTGTCGCTCACCTTCGCATAGCCCATGCCCAGCCCCAGCGTGTCGTCGCCGCGACCGCGTATCGGCTCGTGGAAGGTGAAACCGGAGTTTACGCTGATATCGATCAGGTTCCGGTCCTCCTCGGGCGCTCCCATCGCCCGGGCAAAGAAGCTCACGCCCCGGTCCGCGTCCTCGTCGTTGGGATCGTTCCAGATCGCTTGGTCCACCACCGCATAAAATGCGTAGTCTCCACGGTGATTGCGCGGGTTGCCAGTGCTGGCCGGGCTTGCCAACGGCACACCAGTATTATCGACTTCTTGGTCGGCAAAATCCTCCGAGTCATACCAGAATCCGAGCCTGTAAACTCCCGACAACGGCTGCGACTGGTCCGTGGTGACCATGCTCCCGACCGCTGGATAGCTGTATTGCAGCTCCGCGATGGCGAGCACTCCACCGTGCAGCGGGAAGCTGAGCCCAGAGGCATTGATCGCCTGCGAGTCGCCGTTCAGATCAGATACCGGGCTGCCATTGAATAACCCTGCTAGCAATGTGAGCGAATCCGTCGCATGCCACCGAAGCCGGACCCCCAGCGCCGATAGCGGATACGCCGGCCCGCCGCCGGGAAGGTCCGCGGAGGGTAGCATCGGCCAACCGAACATCGTATTAACGAAGAGGAGGGCGTTTTGGCTGACCATGAATTCCTGGTCGAGGCTTTGCTGGCCGATCTTCACGTCCATCTTGTCGTTGAGGAATGACTGCTGGTACCAGAGCTCCCACAGACGGGTCGCGCGGTCCGCCTCGATCCCGCTTGCGGTTTGAAGGGTATCGAGATTCTCCGTGCTCAGATTGCGGCCGTGAAGCTGGAGGCCGCTAATATTAAAAGTGCCACCGTGGAGCCCGAAGGCTCGTTCCGTGTCCAATTGAAGGGTGGCCTGCGTGAGACCATCGTACTCGAAGCCTTGCCGGACTCCACCAGAGACGTTGCCGAGCACCTCGCTGGTTTCTTGAATGGTGAGCGAAATGCCGAATCGGCTCAAGAAGGGGCGCAGGCCGGCCATATCGCCGAGTAGCGTGTCGCGCTTGGCGAGACCGCTCAGGAAATCAGACGTTTGCCCAGGCTCGTTGACGGCGGATGAATTGGAGCCGGGTTGGACGACCACGGAGGTGGCTGCGACTGGAGGGGTCGCAAAAGAGGAACCGAGAAAGGCAAAGAGCAGGCCGATCGAGCAAAACAAAATTGGTTTAGGAAACTGCATGAGGGCGTTCTAAATGCAACTGAGACTCATTCGCAACAAGAAATTTCAGGAATCTTTCTCCCTTGTTTTGGTCCAGTCACTGGTGAAGTGCTCGTCAATTTCCTGGGGTCGATGTCGTCACCACGATTTTGTCGTATCCCTTTGCCCGATAAACGGCGAGGGAAGCGAGCCAGCATACAACGAATATGCCTATGATTAGGTATCCGAGGTCGCCGAAATTGTCGTTGAGCGAGCCGATGAAATCCCAGAAGCGCCCGGATAATCCGAGCTTGTCGCCGATCAAGCCGAGCGCCTCGATGCCACCGACAAGCAATGCCACGATTACGGAAACTGCCGTCACGGTGATATTGTAGAAAAGTTTGCGAAGGGGGTTGAGGAAAGCCCAACCGTACGCCCCCAGCATCAGGATGCCATCGGTGGTGTCTACGAGGGACATTCCTGCGGTGAATAGCGCAGGAAAGATGAGCACTGACCAGAGCGGAAGGCCTTTAGAGGCTTCGGTGGCCGAGATTGCGAGCAAGGCGACTTCCGTCGCGGTGTCGAAGCCGAGGCCGAAGAGAAATCCGAGAGGATACATGTGCCAGCTCTTAGTGATTACCTTGAAGATGGGGCGGAACAGGTGCGACAGTGGACCACCGCGCGCAATGACCATGTCCATGTCCTCCTCGTCGTAATGACCGCCCTGACTCACGCGACGGAAGGTCTTCCACGTGCCGATCAGGATGAAAATGTTCATGATGGCGACCAGTAAGAGGAAAAAGGCGGAGATAGAGGTCCCGACGATGTCGCCGAAATCTTTGAACGCCTGAAACCTGGATTGAAGCGCTCCTGCTGTCGCGGCGACCACGATGGCCATGACGATGACCACTGTGGAGTGGCCCAGCGAAAAGAAAAAGCCGACGGATACCGGCCTCTTGCCATCCTGCATTAGTTTGCGGACGACGTTGTCGATGGCCGCGATGTGATCGGCGTCGACGGCATGCCGCAGGCCGAACCCGTACGCGAGTAAAGCAGTCGCCAAAAGGACTGGGTGCCCATGGAATGCAATCCATGCACAAATCCAAACGGCGATATTCGCAGCAGCGAGGATGGTGTAAATTCCGACAATCGAGAAGCGAACGTCAGTTGGAAGGTCTCGGAAGATTCGTCCTATCATGATGTTTTATTTCAGGCGCTTGGGCGTTGTTGTGTTTAGAAATCAGGGAAATTCTCTTCTCATAAAGGCGGCGCCGGCTCGTCTCCCAAGCGATTGCCGGGGACTAGGTAATTTTTCACATAGTCAGCAACCGTTTCTTGCAGGTGGCTGATCCGTTGATGGAAGCCAGTGCTGCGAAGTTTTGCGATGTCTGCTCGCGTGAAATATTGGTACTTACCGCGCAACTCCTCGGGCATTTCGATGAAGTTGATTTGGGGTTTCCTACCGAGCGCGATGAAGATTGCGTGGGCGAGGTCCAGCCAGGTATTCGCTTTACCGGAGCCGATATTAAACAATCCTCCCGCGCTTGGCGTTTCGGCGAGGTGTAGTGACATCGCGGCGGCGTCCTTGACGTAGAGAAAGTCGCGCTTCTGACCACCGTCGGGATATTCAGAATTATAGCTCTTGAAAAGCTGAACCGTCCCGGTTGCGCAAATCTGCCCGTAAGCCTTGTGAACGACGCTTCGCATCTCGCCTTTGTGATCTTCATTCGGACCGAAGACATTGAAGTATTTCAGTCCGACGATGCGGTTTAGGAAACCGGCTCCCTGGGCGTGGAAATCGAAAAGATGCTTTGAATATCCGTAGGCATTGAGCGGGCGTAGCGATTTCAAGTCGTCCGTATCGCTCATGCCCCGTGCGCCGTCGCCATAGGTTGCGGCACTGGATGCATAAACGAAGCGTGTATGATGCGCGAGGGACCACGCTGCGAGGTCTTTGGTAAATTCGTAGTTGTTGCGCATCAGGTAGGAGGCGTCGCGTTCCGTGGTCGCAGAGCACGCCCCGAGGTGCAGCAGGCAGTCGAATTTTCCGAGCGAACCATTTTCCAGACGCGGACGAAGCTCGTCGGCATCCACGTAGTCCGCAAAGCGCAGGGGTGTCAGGTTGCGCCACTTCTCATCCGTACCGAGCCGGTCGCAGATGACGATGTTCTCGCAACCGCGTTGATTCAGCGCCCAGACGAGCGCACTGCCAATGAGGCCGGCGCCACCTGTGACAAGGATTCGTGCGTCAGGCCAGTTTTTCATGATTGGCTCGGTTGAGGAGTTTTTCGCGAGTGGACCACAAGCCCGCCGACGGTGTGCCAATGAAGAAGACTTCCTCGCCATCGGGCATCGTGTTCCAGCCTTCGCGCATGCTGGAGGGATTGTATCGTGCCAGCGCTTCGTGGAGGTCGGCGTAGGCGTAGTGGACACTCTCGATTTCCGCGCGCGTCAATTTCCCGGGCGCGTAGCGGATGGTAAAGCGCCCCTCGCTTGACCCGTGCAGCAGATGCGCAGTGCCGTGCGCGATGTCCCGCATGTCGGCGTTCACCCGGTATTGATCGAGGGCGCGCGCGGTGCCGCAGTAGCCGTATTTTCGGATGAGCGCGTCCACTTCCGGTTGTTCTCCGAAACGCTCGACGCCGGGGGCGATAATGAGCAATTCTCCTCCGTCGGCCATCGCCATGCGGGTGCGGTACACGGCTTTGTTGGCCACCCACGTTGCGCGGAATTCATCGGCCTGCATGAATGCCACGATCTTCTTCACGGGCTGCTCGAATGTGGTGATGTTCTGCGCGCGACTGGCTCGCGCCGCCATGAGGTAGGTCTCCAGATCGTCGCCCGCATAGACGCCGGTGTGGACTAGGCGGTTTTCCTTGTCCCGGCTGAGCACAACCTGAAAATAGGCGTCGGGCAGGCGGCCGAGGAATTGCTCTTCCGCCCAATTGTAACAGGCCCGCAGCGGGGTCACGAGATTGCCCAGGTTATTCTCGATTCCAAAGACCGCGGCGGCCATGTGGGAGGCACAGATGGTTTCCTTCCCGCCGAGGCCGATGAAGTAGTTTTTGTTGTGGTTGGCGAAGCCGAGAACCTCGTGCGGTACGACGTGGCCAATATTGATGATGAGGTCCCACCGTTCCGTCACTGTCACCGTGTTCAGGTCGACGGGGATTTCCCAATCCGCCACGCTGTCCGTGCTCTCTTCGACACGTGCGGCAGGTATGGCGCCGATTCGGGTCACGCCGCCGCGCCAGTCATGCGGATGAATTCGCTCGTGCGGAATGCTGCCAAACATCCAGCGGTTCTCCGCCTCAGTATGCGGGACGTGCTGGCCGAGCGTGGGAATCACGTGAATGTCGCACGTTTCCGGCAGCAGCTTGTAAAACGTCTCGGTGATCCAACCCGCGCCGCTGTGGGCGCGAGTGAGGTCCGGCGGGAGTAGGAGCACACGGCGGAAGTCGCACCCGAGACGCGCTCGCGCTTCGTCGAGGAGACGCTGGCACATGGCCTCGATTTCCTGCCGGGTGATGAGGGAAGCTTCGTGATGGAACCAAGGCATGGGGAGTGGATATGGCGGCGTTAGGAGTTTTGTTAAGGCCAGCCTTTCACGGGAGTGCCCGAGGTGGGACATCCTTTTGCTTCCAGGGGGACTGCCAATTAGTCTTTCGCAATTGCTGCAAGAGCGTCAGGAAAAAGTCGCGATTGTCGGCCGAGAGATAACGCATGCTTCCTCCCATGCGGCTGAAGGTCTTGCAATACCTGACATAATAGGCGGGGCTGTCGGCGTGAGGCTCGCCATCCGCCTGCCAGTCCCAGGTGCTTTCGGCCAGATCGACAATGACAATGTGATGCCCTCCGATTCTTTCGCCGTTTTGCAATTCCAGGTTTTGGGCCATGGAAAGCGACTTCTCGAAGATCATCGGCGACATCACCGCCGAACCAACAGAAAGATAGACACCGCCATCAAGCTGATGAACCTGATGCGCGAATGTAAGGAAGTCTCTCTGTGCCGTGCGCCCGATGGCCGCGCAATGATTGGCCGGGTGGTTGTAGATAAGGTCGTGACCGATCATCGGATGAACGGTAAATGGCACGTTCAGCCGGAAGGCCGCGGCTTGGACACTGAATCCCTTGTAGGAATGCGGGACACTGAGAAAACCGGGTGCGATGTCCCACCGCCGGATGGTCCCGGCCAGATCGATGGCGGCTGCGGCACGCTCGGGATCGGATTCCGCTTGATCAGTGGCCGTTTTGATCAGCTCGTCCGGCAAGGGGATATCGAGCCCCTCCCTTTCGATCATCCTGCCAATCGATTCGCCATAACCAAGCCCCTCGTAAGCTCCCACCACGAGGGCCAGGTTGATGTAAAGACCGGTCTCTTGCGCGATACCCAGGTGCCCATGTTCCACACTGCCGCGCACGTCCTCGCCGGTGAGCCCTTGATAGGCAAACTCCCAATCGTGGATAGTGCTTCCGCCATTGGTCGCGAGGAGCGTAATCCAGCCTTCCTCGATGAGGCGAATGAGGACGGGGGCAAGGCCATTCTTGATCGCGTGCGCGCCGAAGGCCAGCATCACGGGACGCTCGTCGTCGCGGGCCGCACAGATTTTCTCGACACACTCGGCCATGATCTCCCTGCCGCGGCCGGAAAACTCCGCCGGTTTGCTGTCGGGAGGAACGGCGTGGCGGACGATATCCAGCTTGCTGTCGCGCTCGGACAGCGAGTGGAGATGCAGCTTCGAGCGGTCAAGAAGCGGGAATGGCATTCCTCACATCGGGTAAGCGTTTTGCACGGGAAGGCTCAGCGGCATGGGATTTCCTACCAGCCGAGCACGTAGGAGAATATAAGTGGTGCCACGATAGTGGCGTCGCTCTCGATGACAAACTTCGGCGTGTTCACGCCAAGCTTGCCCCAAGTGATTTTCTCATTCGGTACCGCACCGGAGTAGCTGCCGTAGCTCGTGGTGGAATCGCTGATCTGGCAGAAGTATCCCCACAACGGCACATTGGGGCGCTGCAAATCCTGATGCAGCATTGGCACCACGCAGATGGGGAAATCGCCGGCAATGCCGCCGGCAATCTGGAAGAAGCCTATACTCTGCTCGTGAGCGGTGTATTCGTACCACGCGGCAAGCGCCGTCATGTATTCGATCCCGGTGCGGACGGTGTGGACGTTCTTCACATCGCCGCTGATGCAGTGGCCCGCAAACATGTTTCCGAGCGTCGAATCCTCCCAGCCGGGCACGAACATTGGTAGATTGCGCTCCGCGGCGGCGAGCAGCCAGGAGTCGCGGGGATCGATCTGGTACTCACCGGCAAGCGTGCCGCCGAGGAGGATGCGATAAAGGAATTCGTGCGGAAAATATCGCTCCCCCTTAGCGTCGCACGCCACCCACTCGGCAAGCACGGCTTTCTCGATCCGACGCATTGCCTCATGCTCGGGGATGCAGGTGTCGGTCACGCGGTTCAGATGCCGGGCCAGCAACGCCTGCTCGTCGGCCGTGCTCAGTTCTCGGTAATGGGGGATGCGCTCGTAATGATTATGCGCGACGAGGTTGAATACATCCTCTTCAAGGTTCGCACCCGTACAGCAGATGGCGTGAACTTTCCCCTCGCGAATCATCTCCGCGAGTGAGACCCCAAGCTCAGCAGTGCTCATCGCTCCGCCGATGGTCACGAGCATGGCGCCGCCCGAGTCGAGGTGCGCGCGGTAACCGTCCGCAGCATCCTTAAGAGCGGCAGCGTTGAAGTGCCGGTAATGCCGTCCGATAAAAGCGGACACAGCCGCGGTGCTAGGCGCCGGGCTTGCCGCCGTGGAAACAACTGATGGAATCGTTTTCATGGTAAGGTGTGGAACTCAGGCTTCCGCGCGACCTCCCCAAAAAAAGAAAAGCCACGCGCTGGGAGCTACGAGCTTTTGGCCCGCCATCGCTCCAAACAGGTGGCTGGAATCAGAAATAATCCATCGTTTGTCCTTGGTCAATACTGCATTAATAATTTGCGGGATCGGATGGACTCAGTATCCCTTTTTGCAGTATACCCCAGCGTCAGGAGCCGGACCCTGTTCATCCCTTCTCGAACAGCCGCTTGCCGATGTATTCACCCTTGCCAACCCTGCGTGTGCAATCGCTACGCTGCCACAATTCCAACATTAGGGCGGCTGCGATATCCAGATGGGCGAAGATGAAAATTAATGCTGGCTCGATTAGGCCTAACCAATTGGCGTCACGACAACGGAGAGCCCTCATGTAACATCTTCAAGGCTACAAAATTCATCACAGGATGGTTCTGACGCAAGGCCATGACCGAGAGCCAACATCGTGGGATTGGAATAGGACATCTTGTTAGTGTTTCGCTCGCTTTGCTGGTGGGGAAGGGTCTCGCGTCCCTTCCCCAGTTCGAGCCCGTCCGCTCCGCGTTCGGTCTCTCAACTCCCCCTCCCTGCGGAAACCCAGTTTTCCGCAACGCCTTCCTGATGCGGCTGCGCCGGGGAGACTGTGCCCGCCACCTCTCCAGCACAGACTCCGAGAATGTTTGCCGATGCGATCCCTCTGCGCCGCTCCTTCCTTCGCTTCCGGCCTTCGGCCTCCCGCTCCGGGCGGGGCGTCGCAGAAGAATCGCGGACGAGGCTCCGCCCCGCCTCCCGCACCCACGACCCGCGCCAACAAGTTGACACGCCTCGTGTTGCCACCACAGACCAGAAGACTGGTAGCCAGTGCTCAGCCTCCCGGGGTAATTGGGGGAGGCTTCCCACCTGCTGCGCTACTAAATGTCCTCCTCGCTGCCGCTCGCCCCGGCTCACTCGGCGCCGGGCCTGGAAGGCGGAGGAAAAGGTGCGCTCTCCTGCCCCAATACCTCCATTCTGCCTGCAGGTGCAGGCACTCAGACAGAATCGCAAGGGCGGTCCGAAAGTATTGATGCCTTTTCGAACTTGAATGATATGCCATATTTGTTCAGTATTCCTGAACATGAATACGCTGTATGCAAAGCCCGACTCTGATCGGCTCTTCGAGGTCGCGGAGAGCCAGCAGGGGTATTTCTCGACCCCACAAGCGATTGCAGCAGGGTATGCGCGAAGCACCCACAGCTATCATGTACAGGCCGGAAATTGGGTGCGGGAGCACCGGGGCATTTACCGGCTGCGCAAGTATCCACTCAGCGAAGAGGGCCAGCTTGTCCTCTGGTCACTCTGGTCGCGAAACCGGGAGGGCAAGCCGCAAGGGGTGTACTCCCACCTCACGGCCCTCAGCGTCGAAGAACTCTCCGATGCGAATCCCGCAAAGCTCGATATGACGGTGCCTGCCGATTTTCGCCGTAGTGGTGAGGTGCCGGCGATTCTGAGACTGCACAAGGCAGAGCTTGCTCCCGATGAAATCATCGAGAAGCACGGATATGCGGTGACGACGCCAATGAGGGCGATTCTGGACCTCTCCGCTCCCGGTGAGACCGATCATGATCTCATTGCCCAGGCATTTCGCGAAGGCCAAAGCCGGGGTCTGATTACCCGGAAACAGGCTGCGGCGGTCTGTGCCCGGAGTGACATTCCTACGTGGCTCCGACGCCTGATGGAGGCGCGGAATTGAAGGCGAAGCATTACGAAACGGCGGCAGCATTCCGTCGGGCGCTGGAGGACCGGCTCGCCGCTATCGCAAAATCGGAACGCGTTGATTTGCAGCGTATCCGGCGGCAGGTGGCGTTTGACCGGCTTTTGTGCCGTCTTTTTGCGGAGCCAAATCCGCCGTGGGTATTGAAAGGAGGCTACGCTTTGGAACTGAGATTCGCGATGGCGCGGACGACGAAGGATATTGACCTCGGCCTCGACCAACTACCAGGAACCGGCGGTGATTGGAAGGAGCGTGCGGCGCGACTGCTTGCGATCCTTCAGGAAAAAGCGATCCACGAATCGGGCGACTTTTTCAGCTTCGTGATAGGCGAGCCGACGATGGAACTGGAGGCTGCTCCCTACAGCGGAGCGCGTTATCCGGTAGAGGCGGTGCTCGATGGACGGACATTCTCAAAGTTCCATCTCGATATTGGCACCGGCGACGTGCAGCGGGAGCCGGTGGAATTCGTACAGCCTCGGGACTGGCTTGGTTTCGCGAATATCCCGGCGCCCAGGTTCCCGTCAATTTCCCGCGAGGAACATTTCGCGCAAAAGCTCCACGCCTATACGTTGCCACGCGAAGAACGGCCAAATTCGCGGGTTAAGGACTTGATCGACCTCGTTTTGCTCATTGACCACGGCCTCAATTGGGAAAAGCTGCGAACCGATCTCAGGGACACGTTTGCTCGGCGGCAAACGCATGATTTGCCGGCAAACCTCAACTCGCCGCCGGATTTCTGGCAACCAACATTCGCCCGCATGGCCGCGGAATTAGGAATCGCTACCGATGTCGTCGCCCAATTTACGAAAGTGCAGCAGTTCTACGCAGCTTTGAATCTACACCCATGAATTCCGAAAAATCGGCGTCCCATTTTTCATTGCAGTTTATTGCAGTTATCGCGTGATTTTGAGGGATTTTGGGGGTTGTCAAAGGACACCAAAAGACGTAGTTTCCTCTGTAACAACCACTTAGAACCATGAATACTGCCGGATTCGTAATCAGCAGGTCACGGGTTCGAATCCCGTCGTTGGCTCCATCCGTAATTGGCTGTAATACGATGCTTGTAAGCGGGTGATGGCGTCGCGGTAGCGTGCGGCGCAGGGTCGAGGGCGAAAATCGGAAAGAAATCTTTATCGGCACGTTGCGAACGGGTTGGTTCTGACCCATTTCTCCTGAGGCGGAGACGTTTTGAACGGTCAAAAGGCAAGGCTATGGATTTCGTTTACGACCGGACACATAATCGGGGCGTTAGAAAGAATTATCCCCTGATAGAGAACCCCCTCGAATCATGAACAGACACCCTCTTTCAATTCCCGCCCCGCACCCCCCGCACCTCCTTAGAATCGTCGCCCTTACCGCTGCCTGCTGTTTCGCCATGGCATCCGGCGCTTTCGCGCAGACCACCGTTGGGTATACCCTGCAACCGGGTAACCTCACGGCAACTCAAGGTAACGGCAATAACAGCTCCACCTATAGCGGGGTATTCTCCAACTCCAGCACCCAGCTCGGTATTTATGCCAATGGCAGCGGCCAGTCAGACGAAACGGCTTACGAAAACGTGACGACCAACGGAGTCGGCAGTGGCACTCTGCGCGGGCTCTACGCGGGGGATACCTTCTCCTTCTCCCTCTCCTTTGCCAGCGGCAATAACCCCTACGGCTATGCCGGCATGTATTTCCTCGATAACACCTCCGCCAGCAGCTACCTGGGAGCCACGGGGGCCAGCAATTCCAACGAGTTGGCGTCGCTTACGATCGGATCCACAGGAGATTGGATGATCAATAACGCCGGTACGGCGGTCAACACCGGCGTTACCGCGGGCACGACCGTCAGCGCGACCATCGCTGTAACCTCTGCAAACACCTACAACATGACGGTTAACGGGACGACCTATTACGATCTCGGTTTCGAGAACAACCCCTCCTCCACGACGCAAATCGAAAGCTTCGGGCTGGCCGTCCAGAACGATCAGAGCAACTTCCTTGGTGTTGGTGGCAATCAGATCAACACCGGCGCTATCACGCTCGGCGCGTCCAACCTGAACCTCTCCAACGCTGGGCTCATCACCGATGGCTACGCCGCCAACAGCACCTCGACCGTCAGCGTGAACAGCGTGACAAAAGCAGGCACGGGCACCGAGGTCCTGACCTTCAACAACACCTACACCGGCTCCACCACGATCAGCTCCGGCACCCTTCAGCTCGGCAACGCGGGTACAACCGGTTCCATTCAGAGCACGTCAAATGTCTCGATTGCAGCAGGAGCGGGGCTTGGGTTTGCCCGTACGGATTCTCCGACGTTTTCCAACGCGATCAACCTCTCAAGCGCTTCCGGCGACTCGTATTTCACCGTGGCTGCGGGAGACAGCGCCACCCTCAGCGGAGCGATCACCACAGGCGGCGCGGAGTTCTGGGCGAATGGCGGAGGTACACTGGCCATCTCGGATAATGCCGGCAGCGCATCCGATTCGGCTTCCACGGTCATTGCCGGCGGGGGCGTCCTCTCCGTATCAGACTTCTCCTCCTCCACGCTTGGTACCGGCGGGATCTATGTCACCAATGGCACCCTGCAATATACAGGCGCCAGCACCAGCACCACCCGCGTGGGGCCGTACTTCCTGCAGAACGCTTCAACTGGCGTCCAGGTCACGCAGGCCGGCACCACCCTCACTCTTCCCAATGACATCGGGCAGTTTGCCGGTGGCGGCCTGGTGAAGAGTGGCGCGGGCACCCTCGCTTTGACCAGCGCGACGGAAACTTACACCGGCGCCACCGTCGTCAATGCCGGCACACTCGTCGTCTCCGGCTCCCTCTCCGCCAGCTCCGCTGTGACCGTCAACGCCGGAGGCACTTTTGAATTGGACGGCTCCTATGCCAATGGCACTACTGACAACGGCGCCGGGACGTTGCAGGGCAATGGCAAGATCGGCGCCATAACGATGAACGGCGGCACGATCGACCCCGGCCTTACGGTAGCGGATGCGAGCTCAGCCCCCGGCACCCTTACAGCCGCCGGCGCGGTCTCTTTGTCGAGCACGACGACATTTTCCATTCGCCTGGGCCTCGTGAGCGGCGCGAGCGGAGACAACGATCAGCTCGCCGGAGCGAGCTCGTTGACTCTCAACGACACTCCGCTGCATTTGACCTTGGGATCGTTCATGAATAATCCGGCGAATACCGGCAATTCCTATATCATCGTAAGCGGGGGCGCGGGCTCATCGACGGGGTCGGGCACCGACTTGTTCACTTACAATGGCACGGCGCTCACCAACAACTCATCGTTCACGACCTCGGGCGGATACTCATTTACCATTAGTTACGATGCGGGCGGCAACGACAACGTGACGCTGGGTTTGACCGCCATTCCCGAACCGGGAACGTGGGCGATGGTTGTGAGTGGGATCGGGACATTGCTGGTCATCCAGCGGGCTCGCCGTCGCTCGAGGTCATAAGAAAATGTAGACTTATGCGCCGCCGGTGGGGACCGGTCCTGGGGAACGCCAAGTCACAACGAACCGCCGCAGCGCTGCGATGCGTTGCGGCGGTTTTCTTTTTGTCGGGATGTCGATTTTCTTGTGACAATCTGCGACAAATCCCTCCCCCAAGGGCGGCGAGGATCGCGCGTTTTCCATCCCGATGCCGACGGCGAATTGTCCGTTGTTCGAGAAAATTACCAGCGGAAAAAAGTCGAGGGCGAGACGCCCGGGGCGCAGGAGGGCTCCTCCAGCGGCAGGTTTGAAACCGCAATCGCCGCCACGGAGTGATATGAGCGCCGGAGGCCGCACGCCAGGCACTACGGAAGGTAAAACTCCTACCGGAAGACATTTAACCCCACCTTACGCCCGGGCCGTCCAGGTGGGCTGCAAAACGGTTTTGCGAGGGATATCGGCCTCCCAAACCCCGAAAGTCCCGTTTCCCAAAACCGGTTTCGGGGCGAAAATGTATTGATTCGTTCAATAGATATATCTCGGCTTCGGACGCGATTGTAAACGGATGATAATGAAGCAGATGCAACGGCACAAAAAAACGGCATAAAATCCCGCCCTTGTAAAAGATATTATCAAATGACGCCAAAAGTTTACCAGAATGAAAAATATATTGTCTGTTCGCCCCTTCGGAGTGACATTCACAGCACGTTCAACTCCTCCATGGCAGTGAACAAGTAATCTCACCCCCCTGAAACAATATGTATAGACTCACTAAATTCTCCCTGGCGGCTGCTGCCGTCCTCGCTGTGTGTGCCTCTCCGGTGTTCGCCAGTTCTGGCATATTCGGCACGGGCGTCGTCATCAGCAGTAACGTTGGAGGCGCACCGGCGCTGGACCTTTTCGAAATGACGCTGCTGGGCGACAGCCGCCATGCACCGGCGATCCCGGGCGACGGCGGGGAATCCCTCGGCGCGCCGACGCTGATCAATACCACAGACGGCTCCATCAGTACATGGGCGGACAGCTCCAATCCGAGCCTCGGCACGTTTGATCCCTTCACGGGCGACACACTGACTCTGGATGGCGGCGAAATGCTGACCTTTAAGAATGGCGGGTCCAACGTCAGCGGCGCGGATATGTTCTACTCGATCAACGGCGGCGCGTTCCAGGATGCGACGCTCGCGTTCAACCAAGATAATGTGAACGGCTCCACGGGTGATCAGCGCTGGTATTCGGATACGGCCGCCGATGCGAATCTGTTGTCCGGCCTGTCCAATGGCACCTACACCCTCGCGGTCTATTTCCGCGACAGCAACAGCGATGACGGCAATGATTATGTCAGCAACGGTGGGAATAACTTCAATGCGACCTTCACTGTCGTACCCGAGCCTTCGACCGATATGATGCTCCTGACTTCGCTCGTCGGCGGAAGTTTTTATCTGGTGCGCCGCCGCAGGTACTAAAGCGCATTTAGACACTCATCGAGGTTACTCTACACACGGGCCGCTCCCAGCACATGGGAGCGGCCCGTCGCTGTTTTACGGGTTGACCCGCCATGGGTAAGGCAGTAGCGGGGAGATCGTTGATTTCACCTCCCCCATGAACGCACACCCTCTCCGTTTCATTCCCCTCCTGACGATTAGCGTCATATTGATTGCCGGCCGGCCGGCCTTTGCAAATTCATCCACCTATAACGGCAACGGCAACACCGGCTTCGGAGGGGCAGTAGGCGCTGGCAATCTGAAGGTCTCGGACGATGGTTCAGGCGGTTTTGATTTTACCTTCACGCTCGGGGATTCCGCTCTCAATATGGGCGGAAATGATCTCGTTATCTATCTGGACGATGGCGCGGGTGGCGGCATCGGCGCCGATACTTCCGGGATGACTGATGCGGCAGACGGAGCCCGGAGCCCGGTATCGGAATACACCACCACTGGGGACAGCGGCGGGGCCGGACGGTCGACGCTCAACTTTGGCGGGCTGATGAATCCTCAGTTTGCCCTGGATCTCTCCATCAGCGGCGCCGGTAATAACGGCGGCAACTCGGATATCTTTAAGCTCGTGAACGGCGGCTCGCTCAACTTCATCGACAACGCGCCCGCGAGCTCCGGGGCGAGCTCCAACGGGGAGACATACACCGTAGCCAATGGGGTGATGTCGGTGGATATTCCAGCCGTGGATTTCAATCTGAGCGCATTCTCCGGGGCCACTCTCAAGTTTGCGGCCCTGGAAGTCTCCGAGACCGGCTACAGCTCCAATGAGGGGACCGAGGGCGTGAGCGGGAACGAAGGCTGGGGAAATACGCAAACCATAACCAGCGTGGACACCTTTACCGTCGCGGTGCCGGAACCCTCCGCGGTGGGTCTGGTACTCTGTGGCGGAGTTGCCGCTCTCCTCATGATGAGACGGTCCCGGCCGCAGCGTTCTTAGCGCGAACCTGGCGGGCGCTGGTCCGCACAGCGCGCTTTTGCGGCGGAGTGGGAGGGCGGGTACGGGCGGTGCGGCGGACAACGGTGGGACCGTCCACCCAGGCGCTCTGGACGAGGCTCGCCTTGGGAAACGCCGCGAGACCAACCTCGTTGCGATGCAACTGGCCCACGAGCATATCGATAGCGGCAATCCCGATGAGCGTGTTGTTCTGATTCATGCCGGACCAATCGGGGAGCTCCTCGTTGCGGTCCAGGTGCGCGATGGCGACATCCTCCGGCACCTTTACGCCCATATCCTCGAGCAACTTTTTGATCTCATGATGGACGCATACGATGGCATCCGGACGGTGCTGTGCGTACCAGGCCCGGAATGATACCTCCCGCGTGGGGTGAAAGGGAAAGGCGGGGATGCGCTCGCAACCCTCCAGCCCCTCCTGGCCAGCCCAGAATCCGGCGGAAAAACGGCGCTCGATGATGGCATCCATCTCGGGCCGGATGACAAGGCCGATGCGGCGGTAGCCATAAGACCAGAGCCGCTGCACCGTGTACATCGCGGTGGCGTACTGGTCATTGGAGCAAAAGCTGAGGGGCGGCCATGCGGGCCGCACGCCAATGACGATACAGGCAAAGCGCTTCCAGATGACCTCGAACTCATCGGGCAGCCCTGTGCTGTCCAGCAAACCCACGACGACGAGCCCGCGGATGTTGCGGGACTTGAGGATCTGCGCCAACCGTGTGGCGCTGATGCCCGGCTCGTGCAGCCAAAAGGGATCGAGGCTATAGCCAAGCTGGACGGCGCGCTCCTCGCAACCCTTCACCCACTCGCGAAAGGTGCAGAGCCCTGTGAGTATCCTGGGATCGCTGGAGACGTTGAGGAGGCCGAGTGTGCCGCGGTACTTGGGTGTGCGGCTGACACGCAACTGCGCCATGAGGTTGGCGACCGTTACATTGGTCCGATAGCCCATCTTGGCGGCCAGCTTCTGGATGCGGCGCCGCGTCTCCGGCCGGAGGCGGGGATCATCGCGGAGGGCGAGCGAGACGGTGGCTTTGCCGACACCGGCGCGCTCGGCGATCTCGCGCATGCTGGGGGCTAACGGCTGGGGAAGCTCTTCATTATCATTGGACATGGCGTGGGGGGCCGCGGGAGAAGTCTCCGCAAGGGTTAATATAACTGTAGCCCCCCGTGCGCCGTCGAGCTTTAAACCGTTCAACAAGCGCCGGGTTGCGCGCCCTCTCCGCTGATGGTCAACTCCATGGGTTCTCCCTGCCGGCTCTGCCGCCAGACCGCGCTCCAGCCGCAGCAATACTGCGAAGTTCAGGCAGGGAACCATTCCCCCACATGTTCCATCCCAACCGCGTTCCGCGCACCGGCTTTAGCCGCTCCACGCGTCCCTCATTTAACTTTCGAAAGACCGATTTTTCGCGTATGCTACGCCAAGTCCCCATGAGCGCCAAACTTGCTGTCCGGCTGAGGACTTTCGTTCTCCGTTGCGCCGCCTGCATTTTTGCGCTGCTGATCCTCCCGGAGCACTCCAATGGCGATGCGATGCTGCAGTATTTTAATACGAGCTGGAACGAGATCGCGCAAAAGATGCCGGAGCTCGCGGAGGCTGGCTATGATTCCCTATGGTTGCCTCCGCCCACAAAGGCCGGGAGCGGCCTTTCAGTCGGCTACGACGAGTTTGACGCGTTTGACCTCGGCGACAATTCCAGCGGCTCCGCCCCAAGCAACGGCACTTACTATGGAACCCAGGCCGATCTGATCAACCTCGTCCAGGTCGCCCACCGGTTCGGGATTCGTGTTTACCTGGATAACGTCGTCAATCACCGCGGCTTTACCATTCCCGGTTACAATGCCAGCACCCCGATCACCTATTACCCGGGGATGGTGCCGGAGGACTTTCATCTCCTTACCACGCCCTCCGGCTTTTATCAGAACACCTACCAGATCGCGGATTGGAACAACTCATGGGATGTGATCAATGAGTCGCTGGAAGGCCTCGCCGATATCGCCAATGAGCCTGGGACAACCAACCTGAACTTTGGCGCGTCCGTTGGGGACACGTTTCCGAAGATCAGCTTTATCCGCACGCCCAACCACCCCGAGTTTTATTGCTATGATCCAAGCGGCAATTACGTCGGATTCGGCCCGAATAACGGACTTACCACGGCCATTATCAATGCGAACCCGGCAGCTTACTCCGAGTATGTGGGGGATTTTGAGAACCGCGCCGTACGCTGGGAGATTGACACCACCAAGTGCGACGGCATCCGGCTGGATGCGGTAAAATCGGTCCAGGATGACTTCTTCGGAGCGGAGTACGGCTCGGACATGAACCAGAGCACGTATGGCTACTGCGGCCAGATCCAGCTCCAGTATGACCTGACGCACAACGTCAACCCGTCCAACCTGCGCGCGAGCAACTTTGACACGGAAGTCCCCCGTACGAACGCGCTCATCTTCGGCGAGCACCTCGGCGCGCCACCGGCCCAGGACCCCTACATTAACGCCGGGATGCGGCTGCTGGATAACAACCTGAGCGGCGCCTTGAATGGCGATCTGCCCTACGGACCGCTCTCCGGGTTTGATCAGCCAGGCGGCAATGGGTTGCCGGAGGGGGAGAATTGCACGGTGGCGTACGTGCAGAGCGCGGATTACGGCTACGCGGCCAAGCAGCAATTGCAGTACGCCTTCATCCTGGCGCGGCAGGGGCTGCCGGCGGTGTACACCGATGGTTTTAATTACGCACCGATCCTCGGGTCGGATGGCAAGGCCTTCCCGGCAAATTCGTACAATGACTACCTCGGCCAGTTCAGCGATCCGTCGCTGACGTCGATGCTGTATGTCCACAACCAGTTCTCGCGCAGTAACCAGATCCCGAAATGGAGCGACAGTTCCGTGGTGGCCTTCGAGCGGCAGGACAAGCGGGAGAATGCGAGCATGACCGACGCGGACGGCACTGTGTTGCTCTTCATGATGAATGGCAATGGCGCGTCCGGCCAGAGCCGCGGGATCACCACCACCTTCCCCGCCGGCGCTTATCTCTGGCAGTACGCGCAGGGCACCACGGACGCGGGCTATGCGATGACCGGGTTCTATTACACGGTGCCCAGCAACCAGGTGGTAAGCGATATCATTATTCCCAAGGACGGGTACTTCGCCTTCTCCTGGCGCACGCCTGAACAGTCCAATCTCTGGAAGAACGGTGGCGGGCACCAAATTACCATCCTGCAAAACGGCCAGCCTGCATCCACTTTGACTTACACCCGCAAGGATGGGAGCAACGGCGATCCGAACTTCAACCCGTACGGTGTTGCGGGGGCGGTACCCGGCTCCTACTCCTATCCTTACACCGTGCCGCTGGTGACTGGGACAAACCTTTCCTTCATCACGCGGGCGGACGGCTCGACGGAGAACATGCTGATGGAGCTGGATGGCGGTGTGGATATCAACTCGCAGATGGGTCTGGGCCCGCAAAGCGGGGAGCTGCGCGACAATCCGCCCGCCGCGGCCACCGATGTCTTTCTCGGCTACGAGCAGATGCAGTTTGTAGACCGGGAGAATGCAGAGCTGTTCGCCGCTGTGAATACGACGCGCTGCCAGATCGGATCCACAGGCGCCGAGACGTACATCACCACGCCCTCGGGCGGCTCATTTACCGAGAATGACGGTCCCACCAATGCCAATAGTTACAACACCCAGAATGGAACGGTGGCGTCCTTTGTCTACCATGACCCGGCCCAGGCAGTAAGCGGCGCAGTCAGCGGCACCGCTCCCCAGATGTTCAGCGGCGGTCCCGGCGGAGTTACGCTCTGGGCCAAGACCAATTCGGTGGGCGCGGGGTTTAACATGTTCATCTACTACACCACGGATGGCAGTTACCCGGAAGGAGCCGGTGGAGTCGGGATTGGCACCACCCAGGTGGCGCAGATGCATTACAACACCGGCTCGACGGATGGTAATAACTGGTGGATGGGGACCACCGGCCCGCTCACCACGGGCACCAGCCTTATTTACAAGATCGGCATTTATAACTACCAGGCCAGCGGCAACCCGGTCGCATCGGTATTTCCCAGCGGTGCATCGCAGGTGGCCCAGAAGGTGAACATGATGACCACCTTCGATATCACCAATTTCAACCCGGCAACCGCGCTGGTGTATCCGAACAATGATTATGGCGTGAAACAGACCGGCTTGAGCCAGGGTTTCCATGTGCTGCGCACGCGCGAGTTCCTGAATCGGGCGGGGCGGTCGTCGATTTATAACACCGCTGTCCAGACGTTCTATTACGATACTCAATTACCCGGTGGGCAGATCGTCTATCCGTCCAACGGCAATACCCTTACCCAGAGCCAGTATGGGGTGGTTGTGCGCACGGATGAGAGCGTGACTTCGGTTGAGTACAACATTCAGGACAGCAACGCGAATAACGATGACTCCGTGACCGGAGTAGCCAATGGCAATGGCGCCAACACAAGCGGCAGCACCGCATGGGTGCAGGCGACGGAGTTATCCGCCACTCCATCCATCCAGAGCTCTTACCCCAATGAATGGCGCTTCAACTATGTGAATATTCCCGCCAGCGGCACGGCGACCATCCAGGTGCGGCTCAAGAAACTGAGCTCCTCCAGCAATGACTCGCTCTCCGACGCCGCCGGACATTACACGACGCTGACGGTCTCGGTAAACACCGCCGCGCCTCCGCAGAACATGTATGTGGCCTACCCTCAGACCGATGGCCAGACAGTCGGCTCCAATTACATCATGAAGGTTTGGTTCAGCAACTCGCTTGATGCCAGCGGGACTGCGAGCCTCATCAATAACACGACCATCAACATCTCCAGCAGCGAGTCCGGGAGCCCCGCCAACCCGGTGGCTCAGCCGAAGTCTTCAATGTACGTGGATGCCTTCGGCGTGGGTCCTAACGGACAATATGACGAATTGGCCTACCCATTGCCGAATCTCTACAACGGGGTGCCGAATTTCCTGCACACCATTACCGTGACATCCACCACTTCGGGAGGCCTTACGCTAACCGCGACGCGGCTGGTGAAGGCTTACCCTGTGACGACCATCCTGGATAACATCCTGACTCCGCCGGAGGTGGACGCGAATGGCAACCCGTACCAAATCGTTCTGCCCCAGGTTGCGAACCCGACTCCGGCGCAGCGCTCAACCCCCATCGTCGTCCAGACGGATACGAACGCGACCTCCGTCTCGATTGTTTTCACCTCGCCTGCCACAGTGAGCAGCACCAACGTTGTGCTCACCGGCACGACCATCAGCGGCAATACCGAGGACTGGACCTTCTCGTGGAATAATATCCAGCAGGGCAGTTACATGTATAACTCGGACGTTACGGAGGCCGGCGGCGGCACGGCGACAACCAGTTGGACATCCACGGTGGTGTATCGCGAACTGGTCAGTGGCACTGCAAAATTGGACAACGACGACGACGGCATCCCCGATGCCATCGAGTCCACCCAGGTGGCGCTCCCATCCGGCGACGCCGATCTCTGGACCAATGACCAGGTCCACCGCTGGGCTATCTCCGGCAAGACCAATCCGCTCAGCCCTGACTCCGATGGCGACGGACTGCCGGACGGCCTCGAACTCGGTCTCAGCGCACCCATGGCGCTCTCCGGAACGCAGGCTGCCGATACGAATACCTCGACGAGCACGAACGGTGTTTCACCCAACTTCCAGCCCGACCTCGATCCTCCGATTTACAACACGGACGATAACGAGAGCGCGCCGTCGGGCCAGGACTACAGCTATTTCGGCACATGGCCGTTCAATGAAAACAACTCACGCACGGATCAGATTGCGGGCACAATAACCAATCCGAATCTCGCAGCCACCGATGGCGTCGGGATCAGCGATGGAGTGGCTGATCTCTGCTACGGCATTGTGACCGCGAGCAATGGCCAGCCGGTTCTGGATGGTAATGGCCATATCGAGTACTATCCGGTGCACAAGGGCCGCGTGGATATCATCCCCAACGTGACCGGCACCGAGACTGCCATCGCGCACCCGCCCACGGTATATAACACGTCGACCATCAACCGGACGGCGGTCCTCGCAATCTCGCCAAACGCGATGTGGCTCGAGACCGATCCGAACAACGCGGATACCACGAGCTGCGGCATGAGCGATGGCGCGAAGGACGTGAATCACAATGGCATTGTGGACCTGGCCATTATCGACCGGAACAAGACGGACAGTAATGGCAACTATGTGATACTTGCCACGATGAGCAATCCCCTCACCCCAGTGACGGTGCAAGGTTCGGCCGCCGGCTCGACTCCGCAGACCTTTTACTATCTCGATTTTTGCTATCCCTATATTGAGCCCCAGGCCTCGAACAGTTACTTTGTGACGGCTTGCAATGTGAGCAACGCGCTGGCCGGCGGCGGCGCAAGCGCGAACACAAGCCTCTTTTACTCCGCCGCGCTGGACAAGAACAGGCTCAACGCGGTGTTCAGACCCGGTGGAACGATTCGACCCGATGGACTGGATGTGATTTGGCTCGAGACTGACCCGAGACGTTTCAGCACCTCCGGCGACGGGCTGCCCGACGGTTGGAAGGTTCAATACGGTCTTAATCCTTTCGATGATGGCGTCATCGGCGATTATAACCTGAACACCGGCAAGGTCATCACCAACACGAACAACGGACCCAATGGAGATCCGACCGGCGACGGACTTTCCAATCTTTACAAGTATATCAACGGCGATAACCCGAATGTCTATGGGAAGCCAGCGCCGCCGGCGCCCGGAACGATCGCCATCGGACCAGTCTCGGGTAACTCCGTGACCTACGGCGCTGTGACCAATAACAACGCCTTCTCCGGCTGGACAGCCAAGGACCTCATCTCCCTGGACTACTACGATGGCGGCGGGACAAACTACAACGGCGACGATGTTTACCACGCATACGATGGATACGACTCCTCGCGGGACATGGTTGCCTTTTACGCGCACGACGGCGGAGCGGTGTCGCAGGGCGGCGACGGGAATTTCTATTTCCGCGTCGATTACGAAGAACTTCTGCCGTACGCCGAACAGGGAAATCTGGACGTGTACGTCGCGATCAATTTCGGCCAGGCGGGTACCGGCGAGTACGACCTGCCGGATAACCTGCGCACGGGCACCAAGATGGGCTGGCAGGCGGTTGTCGCCTGCTACCAAAGCAATCAAGGCAACGTATATCTCTGGAATCCCACTTCCACCACGCACACGACCGGCATCGGGCAGATCCTGGCAAACGGGCTGTCCACTTACGGCATCACTGTCCGGAACCAGACCTCCGTCGATGGCTCCGGCAACCTGAATGGGTTCAAGCAGGCTTACTTCGATTCGACCCAATCCGCGTGCGACTTCTCCATCAGCCGGCAGGCATTGATCGATGCCGGATGGGATGGCCTTAACGCCTCCAAACTTACCTACGAGGTCTTTACCACGAAGGATGGAACCCAGCCTGGCGGGGCGGGAGACCTTTCAGTCCGCTCCAATATCCGCGATACATTCTACGACGATTGGATCGCGTCCGATTATGGTCCCGATCAGGTGAATATTGACGGCGCCAAGAGTGTTCTCACGCAATGGGGCGGCATGGATGCCCGCAATGATAACGGAAAGAAAGTGAAGGTCATCCTGATGGTGCATGGCAACGAGGCCATACAACCGGGAAGCTACATCCAGAACCTCATCAACACCGGTTCCGGCGCTGGCCTGTACCGCCCGCTGGATGTCCACCAGGCTTATAATGTGCCGCTTACGATGCACATCACACCCACGCTGGCGTCGGCCATCCAGTGGGCAAGCGTGCCGCCAGGCTCCGCCCAGGCCTACCAGGATGGGCCAACATTGAACAAACGCATTGCATCAATGATCGCGAATGGCCAGGTCGATCTGATTTCCAGCACTTACTCGGATCACATCCTCAAATACTTTAGCAATGCCTTTAATAGCAATAATATCGCTCTGGCAAACAGTTTCCTGAAGAGCATTTACGGGGCGTCGCCTTCGCCCAACGTCCTCTGGCTGCCTGAGCAGGTCGCGAGCGACTCCGTGCTGGCGCAGGTGCAGAGCCTTGGATTCAATTACACGTTCGTCGATCAGACCCAGCATATATTCGATTGGTTTGGCTGGGCGGAGTCTCTCAATGATGACGCCTACAGGATCAATACGATCAATGGGATGAACGCCTTCGTCATCAATGACAACCTGGGCCAGTATCTCTTCCAGACGGAGGACGGCGGCCCAACCACACTGCTGCGCGAGACCCTGAATGACAAAGCCCGCGACGGCGAACAGGATCAGGTCATCGTCTTCGAGGTTCCGTGGGAAAGCTTTGCCACCAAGGCCAACGCCGATGCCTATGACGCGAACGTCGCCTGGATGGCCAGCCGCCCATGGATCCAGATTGTCACGCCGGACCAGATCATCAACGGGAAGGTGGATACCTCCGTACCTCCCACCGGGGCCGGTACTCAATGGGGCACCGTAAACCGCGGCACCGGGCTGAGTCTGCCGCTGACTTCCACCGCATGGATCAACCACGCCTCGAACGGGAGTTACGATAACTGGTATTATGGTTCCAGCCTCTACGAGAGCTTGAACAGCAAGCAATTCAACATTCGCTCCGGCGTCACCGTACCAACCCCCTATGGCGTCAATACCGGAACCGGGATTGTCGCGTCGTCGTGGACCTCCGTGGCCGGCTTGAGCGGAGCCAACCCCGGTCTATCCGCGCTTGCGCAAGCCACCCTGCACGCCTCCGTGTTTGAAACCGGCTTCCATACCGAGGATAACACCGATCTCGATCAATTCAGCACCGGCGCGTTCGTAAGTCCGAACACAGACTATCAAACTGTCGCGAGCCTTGCGGGCTGGGCCCAATCGCAAACCCGCTTCGCCTCGATCTACGCCCGCGTCGACGCATGGGCCAACACTGCCGCCACAGGGGCCTACAATTCCCAGGCTGTGGCGCAGTCCATTGACATCGACCAGGACGGTGTGCCGGAATACCTGCTCTTTAACGACCGGGTCTTTGCAGAATTCAAGGGCATCGGCGGCCGCATGGTCAATGCGTGGGTCCGTGACGTTGTCTCAGGCACGGTCTTCCAGGCACTCGGCAATCCGGCCGGTTATTCCGGCTCTCTCACAGAAGAGGAAGGCCAACTGAATCTCGACAATCCCTCCACCACGGGGACGCAGGCTTATCGCACCTCCGGCTTCAAGGATCTCTTTGCGCAAACCGGTCCCGGCGTCGGCAATAACAATTATGTGAACAACCTCTTCACCGTCACACCGGCAACCTCCGGCACAGGATGGACGTTTGTCAGCAGCGACGGACTTATTAAGAAGACGATCACGCTCAATGCCAGCAGCAGTCTATTCAACGCGACTTATACCATTGATCCCTCGATTACCCAGTTGTACGTCCGTTTCGGCCTCTCGCCCAATCTCTATGATTTGCTTATCAATGGGCAGACGAATCTCGTTTCGGTGTCCAGCGGCAGTAACGGCGAGTTTAGTGTAGTGGACCAAACCCCGCAGCGCTCGGTGCGCTCCTTCGTCAAATACGGCGGGACCGGCTACACCGGCGCCATCAACGCCGCGGCGGTCGATCAAACCACCCTCAACACCGTCAATATGCGCAACCAGGCCCAGACCCAGCAGGTGGAGCTCACAGGTTCTGGCACCATGAATATCGCCGTCGGCTTCGAGACCAATTGGACCGATACGCTCGCCAGCGATCCCGATGGCCTTCCGGATTGGTGGCGGCTGAAATACTTCGGCCACACCACCGGCCTCGCGTCGGATTTATCAAGGGCGGGAGACGATCCTGCCGGCGATGGACTCACGAACATGGACAAGTATATCCTCATGCTCGATCCGACCAAGTCCGTAATGGGGGGCATCGCAGCGCTGACTGTTAATTTCAACTCCCAGCACCTGCCGGTGCTTACGTTCTCCACGCTTCCGGATCGCGTTTACGCCATCTACTATTCCAGCTCGCCGGGCGCTACGGCCAATTGGGTGCAGGCTGGCAGTTCCTTCACTGGCACCGGATCAACCATGCAATGGACCGACAACGGTTCCCAAACCGGCGGCCTGCCAGGATCCTCCTCGCAGCGTTTCTACAAGGTACAGATCAGTGTTCAATAAATCCCCACTATGAGACTGGCCCACGTTCCCCTCTTTGGCGTCCTGGCGGCGGCGTCCATGCTCGCTGTTTCCGCCTCGGCCATTACCCTGCAAATCAGTCCAAACTCGACCCAGAGTTCAAACCCCATCGAGGCTGATTACTCCAGCACTCATCTCTTTATCGACGAGGTCAACGGAGACTCGATTCCCATTTACGTCTATTTCAACCCCCAGATATCCGGCACCATCGATGAGGCGGATGTCTTCACGAACCTCAACAATCGCGATCAGGCGAATGTGCTCTCCGGCGGCGGCAATGTGCCGGATGTAACCGGCAGCACTGGCATCCCTTACGGGATCGTCCCGCCGAACGGCGCGTATATTGTTGCCGGCAATACCAACTGCTATTATTCCGCCTACCCAATGTCTGCCGCCAACGGCGGCTTCCAGACCATTGTGTATGCAAACAAGACTGGCGCTTACCGTCTGACCGCGCGCTATCACCTGACCAGCGACCCCCCCCTTACGAGCAACGGTCCCAATACCTGGCATTATTACGATGATTTTTCGGACGGCAGTGTAAACGCCGACGGCAGCACCAACAATTACCGCGATGCCGCAATCGTCGTCTCTCCCACCAAAGCCCGCCAAATGGTGATGTACGAAGTTAATGTGCTCAACATCGACGCCGAAAATCCCGCAAACGATACGGATTACACCCAACGCAGCACCTTCGATGACCTGTATGGAGGACCCGACGCGACCACCCAACGGCCATTTAACCTAAATTACATCAAAGGTCTGGGAGTCAACTGGCTCTGGCTGCAGCCGATCCATCCCATCGGCATCCAGGGACGGCAAACGGACCCGAACGAAAGCAATCAGCCATTTTCCGTCGGCAGTCCGTACTCCGTGAAGAATTACTTTGCGGTGAATTCCCTCTATTGGAAATACTTCGTGCCAGGCCAGACGAATGAAACCACGGGGCGCGCCAACGCATTGAAGGAGTTCCAGGGTTTTATGAAGGCCGCAAACGCGGCGGGCGTCAACGTCATGCTGGACGTGCCGTTCAACCATACCGCCTTCGATTGCGAACTCGATGGCACCGGCCAGGGCCTCTTTGGCAATGCCGCCACATCCGGCACCAGCCTCATGGAGAACGTCGAGGCCCGCATCTATTCGCGATGGGACGGCGAGGGCATCTCCGGCGCCAGCCAGACGGCCACGGATTCCACCGATCTCTCCTACTTCCATTTTGACCAGCGCGCATACGATGCCGGCAGCATCGCGCTGGCCGCGGATCGCTTCGATTTCGGGAAATTTGTGGATGTCCATAACAACTATTTCGGCCGCTACTCCGCATTGGTGGATCAGGATGTCTCCGCGGACGAAGAGCAGTATCTCAACCAGGGCGACTGGTTTGATTACAGCGTCGGCAGCGAGGGTTCCGAGGGATCTGGCAACGGGCACTTCGATTCCGTTACTCAAAATGTCTGGAAGTATTACGCGTGGTACATCCCTTACTGGCTTCAGCAAACCGGCCATACCGACAGCTATGGCAACCTTGTGGGTAACAGCACCCTTTCCGACCCGGTTGCGCGCCGCGCGGCGGATGATCTCGGCATCGGCGGCATCCGTGCGGATTTTGCCCAGGGCATGCCTCCCCAGTGCTGGGAGTATATCATGAACACCGCCCGCTCCTATAAGTGGGATCTCGTTTTCCTCGCGGAGTCGCTGGATGGCGGCAACGTCACTTACCGCTCTTCGCGGCACTTTGACGTCGTCAATGACAACGTCCTCTTCGATCTTTACAATGACCAGGCTACATCAGACTTCCGGTCCACGTATGATTCCCGGCGCACCTCCTATGGACAGGGACTGGTGATTTGGGATACGGAATCGCATGACGAAGCCGGCTACAATGATCCTTACCAGGCGCTCATCCGCTACGCGGCAGACAGCACCATCGACGGCGTGCCGGACATCTTTTACGGCCAGGAGATCGGTATTTCCGGAGCGGTGGTGCCGCCCAATTCCAACACTTTTTTAAGTCCGTACGGGTTCGCCAATTATCAGGTAAACTTTGGCAAACCAATTCCTAATTTTATGTGCTTCAATTCCCTTGCGAATGCGTGGAATGATCTCGGCTCCGACGCGTATGGCCAGGCGCAACTCTACCCTGTGTATGCCGCCATTGGCCAGGCCCGGCTCTCGAGCCCAGCCCTGCAATGCTCCAACCGCTATTACCTGAACGACAACGGGGGCAACACTCCATCCAATATCTACGCCGTCGCCAAGTACGCGAACGCAAACGCTCATCCCAACGTGAGCGACGTGGTGTTCGCCTTTGTAAACCTTAGCAAAACCTCGTCACAGTCCGACACCTTCAACGTGAACATCACGCAGAACGGCACAAACCTCTTCGGCATCGATCCGAACCGCACCTACAACGTGAAAAACATTGCCGCCGATACGGAATACGATTCCACCCGGGCTAACGTCTGGCTCTGGGGCGCCGCCGGCATCACGGGGTCCAATATCCTGAACAACGGCATCTACGTCAGCCTTAACTCCGTGCCCGGAAATACCGCGGGCTGGCAGTCCTCCCCGTACGAAGCGCAGTATCTGAAACTCTACGACATTACTCCTCCTCCCGCACCCGGAATTCCATCCACAGCCAAGGCCTATGCGATCGGCAGTACCGCGACATTTACCTGGACCGCGGCCACCGACGCGGAAGGTGGGATCGAGGGTTACCAGGTACTGGTGAGCACCGCACCCAATGGCGGCGGGACCGTGATCTTTAGCGGAACTTCGGCGACCAATTCAATCAACGTCACCGGCACCTATGGCCAAACCTTGTACGCCACGGTAACCTCCATCAATAACGCCGGCATCGACAGCGCCACTTCTTCAGTGAGCGCCGCGGGGACAATTCTCCTTGATCCCAATGGTGATCAAAACGGCACCGGCCTGACCAATGCGCAGCAGGACGCAGCGGGATTCAGCCCGCTGAGCAACTTCTATTTCCACATCACTTCCATTGTACCGACCAGTGGCAATATTACGCTTTCCTGGGCAAGCATCCCTGGCAGGACTTATCAGGTGCAGTGCCGGCCAGACCTCGTCTCGAATTATACGGCTTTGTCCGGCACTATTACCGCGACGCAAAATTCAACCAGTTACACTGATATCTCGGCAGGAGGCACGCTCCGCTTTTACCGGGTCACTACGCCCACCCAGTAGGTAGCGGACGCGCGGCGGCTATTCCAGAGCCTCGCCGGAGAAATCAACGTTCGCGCCTATTCATCGTGTTCATGGCTTCCAGTACCAGCCGCGGGAGCCTCTTTTTCCACGAGCGCACGCACCTCACCCGCGGAGTTACAATCCAGCGCCATCCCTGCGAGTCGCCGGCAGGAAGCGGCATCCAGTGAGCGAATCTGCGCCTTTACTGCGGGGATGGCCGGAAGGCTGATACTTAGTTCCACAAGGCCCAAGCCGACAAGAATTGGAATCGCGTGCGCGTCCCCCGCGATACCTCCGCACACCGCGATCGATCTCCCCCCCGTGCGCGCGCCATTCACGCTGTACGCGATCAGGCGGAGCACCGCCGGATTCAAACCATCCATGTGCGGAGCAAGCTTCGGATGCCCCCGGTCCATCGCGAGGGTATATTGCGTGAGATCGTTTGTGCCGATCGAAAAGAAATCCGCCTCTTTCGCAAACTGCCCGGTCATCAAGGCGGCCGCGGGATTCTCCACCATAATCCCGGCTGGCACGGAAACGACACCCAGGTTCGCCGATTCCCGCCCCAGCATCGCCCTGGCCTCCCGCAGCTCTGAGAGCAATGAAACCATTGGAAACAAGATCCTGATGTTACCGAACGCAGACGCACGGAGCAACGCCCGAAGCTGGGTGCGCAGAATGTCTGGCCGGTCAAGGGCCACGCGGATGCCGCGCTCGCCAAACGCCGGATTGTCGTGCGCACAGATCGGAAGAAAAGGGAGTGACTTGTCACCGCCTACATCGAGCGTGCGAACAACCAGCGGCCACCCCGGTTTCATCGCCATCGCCATACTTTTGTAAATCTCGAATTGCTCATCCTCAGTGGGCGCGGTGACACGATCGCTAAACAGAAATTCCGTTCGCAGCAGCCCGACACCTTCTCCACCCGATTGCTCCACGCGCCGCGCCTCGAGAACATTGTCGATGTTCGCAACGACCTTGACGCAGACGCCATCGGTCGTCACGGCCGGATCGCGCGCATGCGCCAGAGCCACCTGGTATTTCTCCTCCACCACCTTCTGCGATTGCAGGACATCGTTGATCTCGGCCATCGATGCGCCGACCCGCAAAGTGTTGCGGCTTGCATCCAGGATCACCAATTCTCCGTTTCGGATCTCCAATGCACGCGGCTGTATTCCCGCCAGGCTTGGGATTCCCAGAGAACGCGCCAGGATGGAAACATGCGATGTCGCTCCGCCCCGCGTCGTGCAAAAGCCCTTGATTCGCGCGCGATCCAGCGAGAACGTATCCGACGGAGTCAGTTCTTCGGTAATCAGAATGGCATTGGCCGGATATTCGCGCTTTTTCCGCTCCGTGCCTGTCAGCAACGCAAGCACCCGTTCTCCCACGTCGCGCAGATCCTCCGCGCGTTGCGCGAGAATCGGGTTGCTCATCGCCGCCAATGTTTTTGCAAAGTGTTCAAAGGCAGAACTCCAGGCAAAGGCAGCCGATTTTCCTTTCGCAATCGCGGAAAACGCCACTTCAACAAGAGCCGGATCATCGACCAATTCCGCATGCGCCGCGAAGATGGCTCCGCCACCGGAGCCGCCATCCTTTGCCGATTGCGCGCAGAGGGCCGCAAGTTGCTCCCTAGCCTTTACGATGCCGGCTTTTAATACCTCGCGCTCCAGGTCCGGATCGGCTGCATTCTCAACGATGTTTAATTCCTGATGCCGGATTTGGCATACATTCCCCACCGCGAGACCTGGTGACGCGGCAACCCCAAAGATAAGGTTTGGATCGGCAGAGTGCGGCCATCGCGTCGCATCAGCGCCTTCGTCATTCCGCAGGTCCATCGCTGTCGCAGACTCGCTGGCTGTCTCCCCCATGCCTTGTTGCATCAGGTCGGCGAGCTTCGCGACTGCCTCCGCCGAATCCGGCCCCTGGGCAGAGAGCACCACCTTCGCGCCCTGCCTCGCATCCAGTCCCATAATGGCGGTCACACTCTTTGCATTCGCCTGCCTCTCACCGAGATACAGTTGGATCTCGCTGCGAAACATCTTCGCCGCGTTCGCAAGCACGGCGGATGTCCGCACGTGCAAACCCGTTGCGTTCGGGATCAGAATCGCGGGCGACGTCACACGGCTTGCCACTCCGGTCCCATCCGGCGCCACGGCCTCCTTTCTCATAAAGCTGAAGATCCTATCCTTTCCCACCTCCACCATGCCCGTCGCCAGCCAGAGCGAAGTTATCTTGTCCGAGTTGGTGACGACCACCAGAGTCAGCAGACTCTTTGCGCGCATCGCCAAAAAATCCATATCGAACTCTATCAGCGGCGCGCCCCGCAGCACCTTGTCCCCGCGTTTGACCTTCGGTAAAAATCCAGCGCCCCGGAGTTTCACCGTATCGAGCCCAATATGCATCAGGACCTGAACGCCGTCGGCGCCAACGACTGTGATCGCGTGACCACCCGGATGCAGTTGCGCGATCTCTCCGTCGCAAGGCGCGCAAAGGATGTGGCTGAGGGGATCAATCGCGACGCCCTCGCCCACCATCTTTTGACTAAAGACCGGATCGGGCACCGCTTCCAATGGAACAAGCTCTCCACTCAGTGGAGCGATTATCGCCGCGGTCGGAGAATCATCGGGCGGCATCGTGGGGGTGTGAGGGTTACAACCTATTACAGCTAATTCTTCGCCCCGGTCGTGGCGATGCCTTCGACAAAGGCCTTCTGGGTGAAAAAGAACAAAATGATTACCGGAAGAACAACCATGGTGGAGGCCGCCATGAGATAATGCCACGATGCGCCGCCCTGCTGGCTCTGGTAGCTTTGCAGACCAAGCGCCAGCGTGAAGTCCTTCTGTTCAGTTAGGAAAATCAACGGTCCCAGGAAGTCATTCCACGTCGCCATCAATTGGAATAACCCAACCACGAGGAGTGCCGGCTTTGACAGCGGCAAAATAATGCGAAGAAAAATCTGCGCCTCGCTGCAGCCGTCGATCCGTGCCGCCTCCGAGATATCCTTCGGCAGCGTCATGAAGAATTGCCTCAACAAAAAGACACTGAATGCCGGCGCGAAAAAGCACGGCGCCCAAAGGGGCTTGAACGTGCCGATCCAGCCAAGGGATTTGAAGAGCCCGTAGATCGGCACCATAATCACCGGGAACGGAATCATCATCGTCGCGAGGACCAGTACAAAACACTTATCCCGGCCTTTCCATTCCAGCCTCGAAAACCCATACGCCGCCAGCGCACTGCTTGACACCGCGCCAGCCACGCTCATGAGGCACAAGAACAGCGAATTGCCCGCGTACCGCCAGAAGTAACCCATCGCGGCGATTGCCTCTGGATAGTTCCGCCACTGGACCTTGCCAGGCAGCCACCGGGCAGGCAGTGTCATTGTCTCATTCAGCGGTTTGAGCGAAGTCGAGAGCATCCAGGCAATCGGCGTCATGAAGGCGACAGCGGCGATTACGAGCACGGCAAACACGAAAACGTGGAGCAGACGATTGTTGCGCGCGGCATTCATTGGCTATTTTCCAGCATAATAAATGTGCCGTTCGGACAGCCTCATGGCCAGACAGGTCAGTGAGAGAATCAAAACAAAGAGCGCCAGCCCTATGGCGCAAGCGTAACCCATATTCCAGTAATCGAACGCGTTCTGATAAAGGTAGGTCGCCATGAAAAGCAGCGACCGGTCCGGGCCATCGGTCCCTCCCGTCATGACATAAGGAATCGCGAAGATTTGAAACGCGCCAATCAATCCCATGATCGTGTTGAAATAGATTACCGGCGAGATAACAGGCAGCGTGATATGCCACGTTTTGTGCCAGAAATTCGCGCCGTCGATCTCCGCCGCCTCGTAAAGATGCCGCGGCACATCCTGCAGTCCCGCCAGGTAGATTACCACCGCCTGCCCCACTCCCCACAAGCTGGCAAAGATGACCCCCCACTTGGCGTAAGCCGGCTCCAGCAGCCAGTTTGGCGGCGTCCAATGCGTTCCGAACAGGGAGTTCATCAGATCCACAGCCGGCCGCAGGCAGTTGTTTATCAGCCCCAGCTCCCCGTTCAGCAGCCATTGCCAGAGTACTGCCAGACACACCATCGGCATCAAGGATGGAAGAAAGAAAACCGTGCGAAAAATACCCTTGCCGGGCAAATCAACATTCAGCAACAGAGCCAGGGTCAGCGACATCAGCAGACTTAGCGGGACGGCAAACGCGGCAAAGTAAAACGTGTTGTAAACCGATTTCCAAAAAATCCCGTCCGTTAACAATTCCTTGTAATTGTCCACGCCCACGAAGACCGCAGGCGATAACACCGAGTAATCGCAGAGCGAGTGATAGAGCATGCTGACAATCGGATATGCGCACAGCGTGAGAAAACCGAGGATCCACGGGCTGATGAACATGAGCCCGAGCCGCAGATTCCGCTTTTCACCGGTGGTCATCCCTGTTTCTTCCATTCGGCGGTTAGCATCTCCTCGAGCCGTCCCCAGCGTTGCTGCCGCTGATCGAACACCCGCTGCACGTGGCTTTGCACGTCGCCCAGCGCCTGGTCCGGCAAGTCGCTGCCAGCCCAGATCCGGTCAAACGCCTGGGTCATATCGTTACTGTAAACAGTCCATACCGTTAACTGCGGGACAAAGTGGGCATTGGGACTTTTTGCCAACGCGAGGAACTTGCCGATATAGGGATTGGGATGCTCCCGAAAGAACTCCGGGCTCGTCTCCCGCAAGGGACTGAACTTGCGCTGTCCCAGGCAGAGCTTCTCCATCGGCTTTTGCGAATTCACGTATTTAATAAACTCGAAAGCCTCGTCCGGATGCTTCGCGCCCGCGGGGATTACCAGGGCATCGGTCTCCACCAGCGTCACGTTCTTCAGCTTTTGTGGGTCAACACTCGGGAAAGCCGCGACTCCCCACTCGAAATCCGCCGGCGCAAAGTTCTTGATGAAGGTATAGATCCATGGGCCTTGCAGCACCATCGCAACTCTCCCGGTAAAAAATGCGTTTTGCGCGGACATGACGGTTCCGAATCCGTCCCGGAAGGAGAGAAGATCTCGCGCACCAAAGCGTTGCGGATACGATTGGATCCACCGATAGGCCGCGATATTCTCAGGAGAGTTTGCGGTAATGGAATGTGTGCCATCCCAGAGCCGTCCGCCGAACCACCAACCCCAGGTCTCATTCCACCATCCCGGTTCCGCAGGCAAATAGCCGCAGGCAATCAATCGTCCGTCCGGGCTCCGCCTGATGAGTTTCTGGTTGAAGGCTTCCAACTCCGCGATGGACCGTGGCGGCTGCTCAGGATCGAGGCCGGCCGCGCGGAAGAGCTTCTTGTTCCAGATCAGCGCCAGGCACCCCGGGGTGCTCGGCAGTCCCCATAGGTGCCCGCGGTAGTTACATATTTTCCAGAATATATCGATGTAACTGCCGCTCGTGATCCCGGCGTCGGTCGCGCGTTTATCGAGCGGGGTCAGCGCATTGTTCTCCGCGTACACAGGGATTGCTCTTCCGTAGATTCCCGCGACGTCAGGAGGCACTCCACCGGCAATTGCAAGCATGAGCCTGCGATCCATCTGGCTGACCGAGCTGTAATCGACGAATATCTTTCCCTGGCTTGCATTGAAGTCGTCCACCACCTTCCGCATCGCGTCCGCCTCAAATCCGGTCCATTTCTCCCAATACCGGATCACCACCCGCCCGCCTGCTGGCTTGACCTGATTACAGGAACCAAGCGCCAGCGCCGCAACCAATACAAGTGCCGTCCGCACGGCTGCCATCCGCATGCGCCACATCCCCGTCAGGATGCAAGGGAACGGCGCCTTAACCATGATGCCAAGTAAAGGGCGACTGGCAGGCGAATCAACCCCAAAGTGAACCGTTCATTATTGGAAACCGTACACTCCAGGCCGGCAGGATGATTAACTGTTAAACAACAATCCGGTGCCCGAATCGTTTCCATACCGGCAGTATTCCGTGTGGCCAGCAGATAACCGCCCCCCACCCCGCAGTTCCGAAGGCACATCGGCACAGCATTCATCGACATTCCCATCCTCAAAACCGGCGTCCAGAGCTTGCATCGGCGGGCATGTCTGCTTTCCTAAATACCCGCATCATCACGCCTTCTGTCTGTGTCTATGAATACTCAATACTTCAGTGTCCTGGAATCGGTTGTGAATGTGAGACGGATCGCCCGGGGCGTGGAGATGGAGTTGGATGACCATTTCCGCGAGCTTCTCCGCGTCGAAGTTATTCGCGCCGACGTGGTGCGCCTGAAGATTTCGCGCGGCGGAGTATTCGACGAGCAACCAACGTTTGCAGTATGCGCCTCGCTCGAGGAAACACCGGCGGAATTCACCGTAGAGGATGATCACGAGCGCGCGATTATCCGCACCCCCAGGATGACCGTCACGGTCCAGAAGAAGCCGTTCCGGATCGAGGCGCTTCGAGCGGATGGCAGCATCATCTTCGAGACGCATCAGGATCATATGAAGAACTGCTGGGCTTACGGCACCTTGAACGACGAGTTTGTCGTGCGCCGTAAATGCCGGCGGGAGGACGCTTTCTTCGGGCTCGGGGAAAAGACGGGGAGTTTCAATCGCAAAGGCCGCAATTTCGCCCTGTGGAATACCGATGTCCTCGACCCGAACATCAGCGGCGGCTACAAGGAGGGGCCCATCGAGAACCATGTTACGGATCCGAAAGGGCTCGAGTTCGATCCCTATTACATATCGATCCCGTTCTTCTACCACATGCCCTACGGGGGCAACGCCATGTCCGCGTTTTTCTTCGATAACGGGTATCGCAGCCGCTTCGAGTTCTCGGCACCAGACGAGTACCTTGTCCATTTCAAGGGCGGACAATACACTGAGTATATCTTTGCCGGCCCCTCCATGCGGGAAATTCTCAGCGCCTACACATGGCTCACCGGGCGCATCTCCCCTCCCCCGCTCTGGTCGCTGGGCTATCATCAGTGCCGCTGGTTTGCTTATACGCAGAAGACTGTCGAGCAACTCGCGCAGAGGCACCGCGACCTTGGGATACCGTGCGACGCTATCTGGCTGGATATCGATTACATGGACGGCTACCGGGTCTTTACCTGGAACAAAGATCGCTTTCCCGATCACGCGGCGATGCTTGGCAGGCTGCGAGAGAATGGATTCCGGGCAATTACCATCATCGACCCGGGCATCAAGTTCGAGCCTGGTTATTGGGTCTTTGACCAGGCAATGCAGCGGGATGTGCTTTGCAAGACCGAAGCCGGCTCAGTCTATCTCGGCCAGGTTTGGCCCGGCAAAACGGCTTTCCCCGACTTTGTCACCGAGGAAGCGCGCAAATGGTGGGGCGAACTGAACGCCGAGCACGTCCGCTCCGGACTCGCAGGCATTTGGAATGACATGAACGAGCCTGCCACTGGCGATATCCCTCCTGGTGACATGCGCTTCGGCAACGGGACCAGTTCGCACGAGCGTTACCATAACCAGTACGCGCTCCTGATGGCGATGGGCACTGTGGAGGGCCTGCTGGACGCAATCCCGGGCAAACGCACCTTTGTTCTTTCGCGCGCCGGCTCCGCCGGCATTCAGCGCTATGCAGCCAACTGGCTAGGCGACAATGTCTCCTGCTGGGAGCATTTGTGGATGAGTTTGCCCATGTCCATGGGGATGGGAGTATCTGGCCAGCCCTTTGTAGGTGCGGACATCGGCGGATTCATGGGCAACTCCAATCCGGAACTCCTTGTCCGCTGGTTCCAATGCGGAGCATTGACCCCGTTTTGCCGCAATCACAACAGCGCGAACCAGGCGGACCAGTATCCGTGGGTGTTTGGCGAGACCATTGAGGACTTATGCCGGAAGGCGCTCAAATTGCGGTACCGTCTGATGCCGTATATCTACTCCAGTTTTGTGGAGGCATCGGAGACTGGCGCGCCAGTACAGAGGCCGCTGATCTTTGCGTATCAAGACGATCTTACCACGCGAGACCTCGATGATGAATATCTCTTTGGCGAGCATCTCCTGGTCGCGCCCATCTGCCAGCTCAGATGCACCGCCCGCAGGGTCTATCTTCCGGAAGGCACATGGTATCATTGGCATACCAATGAGAAATTCACCGGCAAGCGCTTCCTCATTGCGCCCGCGCCGATGGACTACATACCGCTTTACGCTCGTGGCGGCGCGGTTATCCCCACGTGGCCTCATGTGCCGCAGTCGACCATGGATTTCCATCCGGAGGAGATCGAACTCCATGTATTTATCCCCGATGAAGACGGCGAGACCCACTCCCGGCTGGACGAAGATGACGGCCTCACATTCGCCTCGCGCGAAGGGGCGCATTACCGCACCGGTTTCGTGCTGACCAGGAAGGGCTCGCAAATTACCCTTGCGGCATCCGTATCCGGCAATGGTTACCGGGAATTCTCACGCAAAAGGTTCCTCCTCCGTTTCCACGGACCGGACGTCGGGAAGATCGTCATCAACGGCGGGCAAGTGCACGCCGTCAACGCCGTGATCATCTTTCCGAATGCCGCCCAGAACTTTTGTCTTGAAGCCGAGCTTGCGACCCAACCGGTCGGGTGAAATGAGATTTCAGCCGTTGGGGCATCACCCGATCCGTTGAGTACTTACTGGATCGAACAAGCTAATTCTACCGCGCTGAATCTCGAAATGATGTCTGCGGCCGGTTTCATCGTGTCCGATCGATCCTTGCGTCCGGCAGACCGCCGCGTGCGCTCCGGTGTTGAGATAGACATTCGTCTCTGCCCCCGTTGGCTCAACCAGGTCGATAATCGCCGCAAACCGATCCTGGCCTGCGTCCATTGAGGCAGGCACCCACGCCAGATCTTCCGGCCGTACGCCCAGGGTAATTTCCTCTCCAATGCGCTTCTCAAGCTCGAGACTCCCGTCCAATCGGCATTGGATTGTCCCCTCGCCCGCTTCCTTGAAGATAAGGACCCCATTGCCGGCAGCAATCCTGCCCTTGATGAAATTCATCGGCGGACTTCCCAGAAACCCCGCCACAAACAGATTTACCGGCTGATTATAGAGTGCCAGCGGGGTATCCACCTGCTGGATGACGCCATCCTTCATCACTACGATCCGGTCGCCCATCGTCATCGCCTCGACCTGGTCATGGGTGACATAGATCGTCGTCGTCTGCAGCCGCCGATGCAGCTTTGATATCTCCGTCCGCATCTGCACGCGCATCTTCGCATCGAGATTTGACAAAGGTTCGTCAAACAGGAACACCTTCGGTTGCCGCACAATGGCCCGGCCCACCGCCACGCGTTGCCTCTGCCCACCGGAGAGCGCCTTCGGTTTCCGGTCCAGATAAGACTCCAGACCCAGGATTTCCGCCGCATCCTGCACCCTCTTCCTGATTTCCGCCTTGGGAAATCCGCGCAGCTTCAGCCCAAACGCCAGATTATCATATACAGACATGTGCGGGTAGAGCGCGTAGTTCTGGAACACCATGGCGATATCACGATCCTTCGGCGCAATTTCATTCACACACCGGTCCCCAATATAGATATTCCCCTCCGATATCTCCTCGAGTCCCGCGATCATCCGGATCGTGGTTGATTTTCCACAGCCCGACGGGCCGACAATTACCACGAACTCGCGATCGTTGATTTCCAGATTGAAGTCATTGACCGCCGTGACCTTCCTGCCTTTGTCCTCCTCGTAAACTTTGAACACATGCTGGAGGCTGACATTGGCCATGTGTAGGGACTTGTGGGTTATTCGCAGCGCCGTGCGCGGCGCTTTCGCATTTCGAACAGCCGGATTCTCAACCCTCGGCGGAAAAACACCAGCGCGTTCTGCGCCCGCCATGAGGGGACTCTCCCGCCGCGGCTCGCTTCACTTCAAAAGTCAATCACAGCCATCGGCAGCAAGCCCTATTGCCCACCAGTCCCGGTTGTCGCACTGCCCAATGGTCCTTCCACCGTAATCAAAGAATCCTCAACCCCGTTTTTTGTGATTTTGGCAGGGTTCTTCGGATCCGACACCAACTTATCCTGATCGACGACGAACCTGTATCCATATTGCCCCGGGGCCAGCGGAACATCCGTCGTCCAAGTCCCATCAGCCCCCTTCGTCATCAGCACCGGCTGCCATGAGTTAAAATCTCCCGCCAGTCCCACGGATAACGCGTCCGGCGCACTCAAGGAGAACCGCGTCGTCCCCGCGGCCGGCACCGCCGGTGGCGCCGGTGGCGCCGCGTTGTTTGACGCCGCCGCTGTGACCGTGATCGACGAATTGTCGACCCCGGATACGGACTTTCGCGCTGTATTGACAGGGTCGAACTCCCAGTCATTCCCGTTCACCACGAACTTATAGCCGTACTCTCCCGGCGCGAGAGGCACATCCAGGTTCCAGTTACCACTCGCATCCTTTGTCATTGGCGCCGGCTGCCACGAGTTAAATTCACCTGCCAGCCCCACGGACGCAGCCGTGGGCGCGCGGTAGGAAAAATGCGCGCTCACGGTTCCCGCTCCCGCCGGTGCGGCTGCAGCCGGTGCGGGACTCGCTGGCGCGGCGCCTGCCGCCGTGCCGCCCACGGTGATCGCCGAGTTATCCTCTCCGCCCACATTTTTCCGGGCAGGGTTGTTTGGGTCGAACTCCCAATCATTCCCATCCACGAAGAACTTATAGCCGTACTCTCCCGGCGCAAGGGGCACATCCAGGTTCCAGTTACCATTCGCATCCTTTGTCATGGGCGCCGGCTGCCACGAGTTAAACTCGCCTGCCAGCCCCACGGACGTGGCCGTGGGCGCTCTGTAACTAAAATGCGTGCTTATCGGAGGCGCATCCGCGCGGGCCTGGAGAGCGAGGGTTGTAAAGAGCAGCACGCCGGTCAGGAATACCTGCCAAAGTTGACTCGGCCGGACACGGAATTGAGGTTGTGGAATCATGGGATTATTTGAGGGAACGGTGTTTAAAGTTGGTACAGCACGAGCCCCGATTTTGGATGCACGGTAATTGTACCCGAAACCGGAGCGTCAGAGGCGGCGGCGCCTTCCTGGTCGAGCGCAATCGCCCAGCGTCCGGGCGGCAGATCCAGTTGCGCGTCCGCATGGCCATCGCTGTTGAGCACGACGCAGGCGCGCTTCCACGCTTCCCCCGGCACGCCTGTCCCATCCAGCGTGTACATCAGGCTGGTCTCACCCGGTGTATCTTCAAATTGCAACCTCCGCGCTATCTCGTCCCGAGTGCGCAGCCGGAAAACCGGATGCGCCTTCCGCAGCGCGATCACATCCCGGGTGTAAGTGAATAAATCATTGTTTTGCCGCTTCAGCGACCAGTCCACCTCGTTTACGGAGTCCGGCGAGACATAAGAATTATTGTCCCCACCCTTGCTTCGCCCGAACTCCTCGCCTCCCTGCATGAACGGGACACCCTGTGAGGTAAAGAGTACCAGATACCCCAGCTTCATCGTATCCTTGATTAGTTGATCCGGCGCCCCCGGCATCGATAGCTTGAGCTTATCCCAGAGCACAAGGTTATCGTGGCAGGTCATGTAATTGATCGATTGCACGGGCGATGCGAACCAATCGCTCACCATCATCGCTGTCTTCAGCGCTTCGCGATTTGACCCGTTCTGAATCCAGCCCGGCTCCGCACCGTCCGGCGGACCATGCAGCGCGTTGCGGAAGTCGTCATTGAACGCCCCGATCGGTGCCACTGCACGCATCCCGTTTTTGTCGGTCCCGTTGGCCAATGGCGAGGGACCCGCCTTCCAGGGTTCGCCGTAAAGGACGATATTCGGGTTGATCGCCTTCAACTCCTGCTCCGCCTCGCGCATGGTATCCTGGTCAATCAACGCCATGAGATCGAATCGAAACCCGTCCACGCCATATTCCTTCACCCAATACTTGAGCGAATCCAGGATGAGCCTGCGCACCATGGGAGCCTCCGTGCGAAGCTCGTTGTCGCAGGCCGAGCCATTCGCCAGGGAGCCGTCCGGCAGATGCCGGTAATAATAATCCGGCGAAATCGAAAAGAGCGACGCGCTCATGGAAGTATGATTGTACACCACGTCCATGATCACCCCGATGCCCCTCGCATGCAGGGCCGCGACGAGTGCCTTAAGCTCCCTCACCCGGCTGTCATCATTGGGATTCGACGAGTATCTCCCTTCCGGTGAGAAATAGGACATCGGGATGTAACCCCAGTTATAGCCGCCGTTGGTCTGTTCGTTCGTAAAATCCTGCACGGGCATGATCTGCACGTGCGTCACGCCAAGCTCGCTCAAGTGATCGAGCGTCGTTTTGATCTGCACATCGTCAGGCACGCATGTGTTCGGCTCGGTAAATCCCAGGTAAAGGCCGCGATTCTTCGCGCCCGAGTTCGGGTCGATGGTAAAATCACGCACATGCATCTCGTAGATGACCATGTCCGTGGGTGATTGGACTGTCGGCCCCGGAGGCGGCGGCGGTGGCAGTTCCCCGATCCGCGCCCGCGTGCTCAAGGCAACTGCATTGGTGGCGTATGGATCGAGTGTTTCCTTCGCGGGATTGAGGTCGGGTCCCTCGAGGAAATAGGAGTAGAATTTCCCGCGCAGATCTCCGTTCACGGTTGTTTCCCACAGGCCCTTGCCCCCCTTGTGAAGCGCCACCACGGCCCGCCCATCTGTTCCGGTTGCCTCGTTGTAAAAGGCAGCACTCACCGCGGTCGCCGTTGGCGCGAATATCCGGAATGTAGCCGATACCGAAGTGACCATGCAGCCGAGCGGCAGGTCGCCATCATAGTACAAATCGGGATCATCGAGCACCCCGCGCGGCTTGAGAGGCACCGCGCCGCCGAATCCGTCCACGCGGATGCTGTAGCGCCCATTCGTAAAGTCCACCGGCTGATTCGGTGTGACGCTGAGATTCATCGAAACCGGCGCCGCCCCCACAAGAGACGCGGTAGCCGGCACCTCGTTATTCTGCTCGTCCACGATATAGACCCTGGCCGAAGCCGGCGCCGGCGCCGTCAGCGTGACAGCAATACGGTCCGGAGCGTCGATATACGCTGTCTCCACACGGGGAGATATGTCGGGCCTCTGCGTGTAAATGGGATTCTTCGCGCTGACGAGCCACACCTCGTTCCCGCTCTGCGGCTTCCAAATCTTGTCTTCTCCATCCTTCTGCGCCCAATCCATCCCGATGCGCGGGATGAGCCCGATCTGGGCCGATTCCCCGTACGCCGCCCGGTCGATCTGGAATACGACACCGAAGTCATCACGGCCCACCGGCTGTATCGCGTTTTGTTTTGGCGTATTTTTCTGATTCACGTCCCAGGTCCAGAGATTCACCCCCGTATAATTTCCATCCTGCCGATGGTAATGGATCGTGATTCGATCTTCGAGTCTGGCAACAGGGATGTCGGTCCAGGTTTTTACGCTGGGCGCGGTGGCGGCAGGCACCGGGCTTGCCTGGTTCGCAGTCTCATTGACCGGCGCATGCTGGATGTTACAGGCCGCAAGAAAAAGGCCTGCCAGAGAGGTCAGGAGCAGAGGGACGCTTTTGAATCGGGGAGAAATCATATCTTAACGCGGCAGATCACAGGGGTAGACTTTCCGGCGGCGTGGCGCTCTGCGGGTTCAATTCATCCTCGGTGATCTCCTGCAGCTTCCAGTCGCTGGCTTGCGCAGGCTCCTGCACCAGCAGCATCAACAACGCCGCGAGCAGCAGTGACGCGCCCCCCATCATGACCACCTTTACCGGATTATCCCCGAATAGTTGTTTCACAATCGGCTGCAGCGCCAGCGACGCCAGGACTTCCGGGATCACGATGAAGAAATTAAAAATGCCCATATACACGCCCATTCGCGACGCCGGGAGCGCCGTGGAGAGGATTGCGTACGGCATCGAAAGGATGGAGGCCCATGCGATGCCGACGCCGATCATCGTGCATTGCCACAGGAACCGGTCGTGAATGAACCCGGTCGCAAGCAGGCTGATCCCGCCCGCGATCAGCGCCAGCGAGTGCACCGTACGGCGGCTGGTCGCGCCGGCGGCCACCGGTATGAGGAACGCCACCAGGATGCAGACAATGGAATACCAGGCAAACGTCTGGCCGCCAAACGCCGTCCCCTGATCGAAGGCCGGCGATTTTGGATCAACTGTGCCGAATACCTGCTGCGCAGTCGCCAGGGTAAAGAACATCCACATGCAGAACAGGCCCATCCAGGTGAAGAACTGCACCACGGCCAGCCGCTTCATCGTTCCCGGCATTTCACGCAAAGCGTCGGATACCTCCGGCCCGCTCAATACCGCGCCAATCGCTCCGCCAATCACCAGCCCGATCAACACGTGCCAGGGAGTGAGGCGCCCATCGACCAGCGCACCGCGGCAGATGCCCAGCACCATGCCGGCCGCACCGCCCACGGCAAGAAACCTGGGCTCCAACTGGAAGCTCTTGTGCTCGCTCTTTTTTTTCAGGAACGCATCCATGTCCTCCGGCGGATATTCCCTGGAGGTAAACACCGTCCAGAGCACCGCCAGGAGAAAGACAACCGCTCCCAGCTTGAACGCATATTGCACCGTCAACGGCACCCCGTTGGCGGCGTTTCCCACCACACCGAAATGGCCCAGAATCGACGGCAGCGCATTTGCGACCGCGGCACCGATGCCGATGAAAAAGCTCTGCATGACAAACCCTGCGGTGCGTTGATCCGCGGGCAACTTATCGGCCACGAATGCGCGGAAAGGCTCCATTGAGATATTGATCGACGTATCGAGCACGCAAAGCATCGTCGCCGCCACCCAGACCGCCGGCGCATCCGGCATGAAAAACAACGCCACGCACGAGAGGATGGCTCCCACCAGAAAGTACGGCCGCCGACGCCCAAGCCGGTTCCATGTCCTGTCGCTCATCGATCCGATGATCGGCTGGACCATCAGTCCGGTCAGCGGCGCCGCGAGCCAGAGAATCGGTATCTTCGACGGCTCCGCGCCGAGCTTCGCATAGATGGCGCTCATGTTTGCCAGTTGCAGGCCGAAGCCAAACTGGATGCCGAGAAATCCGAAACTCATGTTCCAGATTTGAAAGAAACTAAGTCGTGGCTTTTGCATGGGAGGAAACTGCTTGGTCGGGATTCGTCACCGCACTTTGCGATAAATGTTCATCGTCTCCGGGCCAATCCGGAGCCGTACTTCCGGTGCGCTCGCCGGGCCTTCCACCACGACGGGACCATCCGCATCGCCCGGTGTCTCAAAGCCGGCAACCGGAATCCGCTCCAGCTTGTCGCCGCTCGCAAATAATGGACTGCCGAAGGTGGAGACCAGCTTCAGCGCGCCGCCGGATCCTCCGACCGTCTGTTCCTTATCGCTGGCGTTGAAAACCACGATCACCGGCTCCGTCCCTTCGCCCCCCCGCGCAAAGGCGAACACCCCGTTGTTCGAGTCAGCCGCGTCATCGCCGCCGTGAAGCACACTCGTCGCGGAGGCGGTAAGCGCCGGAATCTCCTGCCGCAGCGCGCAAAGGCCCGCAATCGTCTTGAAACTCGCGGTCTGCCGCATTGCATCCAGCTTCGCCGCATCGCCGGCCGGGATGTAAGTAAGCCGTCCCGACTCCGAGTCCGGCCCTATCCTGCCTTGCGAATCAAGCAGGCTCGCTTCCGTTCCGTAATAAAGGCACGGGATGCCCGGCGAGGTAAGCAGCAAGCCGTTTGCGAGCAGATTGCGGCGTTCGCTGATCCCCTGCACACGGAACCGGTTCAACCCATCGTGATTCTCGATAAAATTCACGATCTTCTGCTCTGAGTTGAGTCCATCCGCCCCAGGCGTGGAATTATAAATTGGCCGCCGCGCATCGCCTGCCGGCACGGGCAGGAGATCCAGCAGCGCGTTCTCAAGGTCATGGGTGTCGCCATACGGCTTCCCGTCCGTGCGAAGATACGACCGCACCGCCCAGCAATACGGAAAATCGAGCAGCGAGTCCAGGCAGGGCACCCTGTCCGCAATACTATCGCCGCGGTAAGTATAGTCCCCCACCTTGATCGGATTCCCGTCATAGACCTCGCCAAAAAGGATCAGGCTCTTCGCCCGTTCCGGGCCGAGGCGTTTTCTCAGCCGCTCAGTGAACGCATCCCAAAACGCATGATGCACATGCTTCACCGTATCGATGCGAAAACCGTCCACCCCGATTTTCTCCGCATAAAAGGCATAGATCTCCACAAAATCATTCACCAGCTTGTTGAAGTTCGGACTATCCGGCGCCGTGTTCAAATCACGCAGGCTAAAGAAATCACTTTCGATCTCCTCCCCTGTCGCCTTGCCGAGGCTGTCACTGTTCATTCCTTTCCGCTCGTAAGTTTCCATCTCCCCCAGCACCCCACTGGTATTCACCGTATACCCCAGGATGGTTTCCGGCCCATCCGGCGCGGTCCGGTGCATATCCCACTTTGGCACTTCCGCCCAGCGCGCGTCATCATATTGCCCCTCGCGTTTGAAGGGCGCGATCCATTCATCCTTTTGATCAAAATCAAACTGCCCGTTCCCATTCGCGTCATAATAGAACACCGGCCCGGCGTGGTGGCAGACGATGTCCTGGATTACCTTGATCCCCTGGCTGTGCGCCAGCGCCACGAAGTCCTTGTAACACTGCATCCGCCCGTCACGCGTATCGGGGTACTCGCGTTTTCCATCCAGTGATTTGCGCGAAACCAGATGCGGATCGATATCGAGAAAGTCCTGCGTCCAATAACCATGATAACCCGTCTTTGGCCCGCCAAGGTCAGAGCCCGAGTACCACACATTCCGCACAGGCGGCGTAATCCAGAGCGCCGTAACACCCAGCGCCTTGAAATAGCCACTCTGTAGCGCCAACTCCAGCCCGCGGAGGTCGCCGCCGTGATAGCTCCCGATATTCGTCTGGCTCTTATCGTAGAGCGCCGGGTCGCTGCCCGCCGGGACGTTGTTCTCCGGGTCCCCGTCCAGGAAGCGGTCCGTCAGCGCAAAATAGATCACATCCTTATTCCACGGCCGCTGCGGCCCGGGGCTCGCATCGGCTCCGCGCGCAACGGCGTGAAAAAGGAAGACAAAAGCGGCAATCCATCCGGCTACGAACGAAATGCCCAGGGGACGGGAGTAGCGCTCCTTTGGGGGGGGCATATCGGGCGAGCGTGGTTTACGCGGTGCGCACTGTCTAGGGGAGATGCGGTTAGCAGTTAAACACACAGATTTTCAAACTTCGACGGGCTGGGCGGTAGCGAGTTGCCGCCGCATCTCCGCCGCATATTGATCGGCGTTGAATCCGGCAAGCAGGTGCACCACGTTCCCCGGGAGTTTCACCACCCCGGCAATATGGGCGGCGGGGATGCCTCCCCCGCTCACGCAGTCGCAATCCTTCAAGACGATTCGCATTCGTGTCTCGGCACACGCATCGACGCGCTCAATATTTTGCCGTCCGCCCAACGCGGCGATCACAGCCGCGGCCTTGTGGGCGGCGTCCGGGTCCCGGAGTTTTGCGTTGGCGCCCGCGGCGTGCCCGGATTCCGTGGGAGAAGGCACTTCGGTTTCATCTGCCTCCGCTCCCGCCGCATTCAGATATTCCTGAATGTCGGTCTTATAGTTCTCCGCGCCTGTTCCGAAGATCACCTGCACCCCGTCGCCCACCGTGACGACGCCGGCAGCGCCAAGCGCCTTGAGTTTCGGGGCATTGACCTTTGAGATGTCATGCAGTTTCACCCGCAACCGCGTGATGCATGCATCGAGCGCCGCGATATTGCCGCGTCCACCCAGCGCCCGGACGATCTGCTGCGCGAGGCTCCCGGCGATGACCTCTTTTGCGTCCGTCGCACGCACCTCCTCGATCTCGCGCCCCGGCGTTTTCAGATCAAATTTCAGAATCGCGAATCGAAAAATCCCGTAATACACCGCGGCCCATATCGGCCCGAGGACGAAAAGCCATCCGGCGTGATGCGACTTGGGATACAGCACAATAAAATCGATCAACCCATGCGAAAACGTCATCCCATGCTTGATCCCGAGAGCGATGCAAAGACCGTAAGCCACGCCCGCCAGCATGGCGTGAATGAAGTAAAGAACCGGCGCGATAAACAGGAATGCGAACTCTATCGGCTCGGTGATGCCGGTGAGAAACGCCGTCAACGCGGCTGAAATCATGATGCCGCCGACCTTTGCCCGGTTCTCCGGGCGGGCACTCCGCCAGATGGCAACGGCAGCGGCCGGCAAGCCCCACATCTTGAATAAATAGCCGCCCGCCATGTTCCCCGCGGTAGGATCGCCCGCGATGAAACGGTTGATCTCTCCACGCGCAACCTGGCCCGTGGCCGGATCGACATATTGCCCGACCTCGAAAAAGAAAGGCACGTTCCAAACGTGATGAAGGCCCAGCGGAAGCAGCAGCCGCTCGACAAAACCGTATAGAGTAAAGGCGAGCACCGGCTGCCCGTAAGCGGCCCACTCAGAGAATCGATGAATAACAGCCCCGACCGGCGGCCACACGACACTGAGAACAATGCCCAGCGCAATGGCGGCAAATGCAGTCACAATCGGCACAGCGCGTTTGCCCGCGAAGAAGCCGAGGCAGGCCGGAAGTTGAATCCGGTAAAAGCGATTGAACACCGACGCCGCAACCAGCCCGATGAGGATGCCGCCAAATACCCCGGTCTCGATCGACGCCATTCCCATGATCGATTTCAGCTCAGTGCCGCCAACGACAATCTTCTGCTGCGTGACGGCCGCGTTGAGAACCTGACGGATCTGGCCAATCAAATCCGGCGCGAGCGTTACGCCTTTGATGATTGGCGGAGGCCCGTGCCAGAGCGCGAAAAATGCCGTCGCGACGCCCATGGTCGCGAGCAAAACGAGGTAACCCACCGTTGATGCCAGCGCCGCGACGCCGTCGTTCTCCGTGAGGCCTACGGCAATCGCAATCGCGAAAAGCAGCGGAAGAAACCCAAAGATCGCGCCGCCTGCCTGCGCCATGACGAGCGAGACAATGGGCGGCAGCCATGTGAAATTCGCGCTGCCGACGCCAAGCAGCATGCCCGCGACTGGCAGCACTGATACCGGCAGCATCATCGCCTTCCCGATTTTTTGCAGGAGAGAAAAGGCGTGCTGGGAGAAGTTCATTGGGGGGCGCGGCAGGTTGTTCAACCGGCTTCTCCAGTCAGCATTCAGACAGACATTGCATGCCTCATTGCCAACCTGCCGCATCATCCGGCTTGCCGGGCCCGCCGTCAAGGCGCCGGCTATTCCGGTAGTGTCCTAATTTGGATTTTGGGACTGTGGAACATTCTGTGGAACATTGCGAATCTCGGCTTGATGGCATGGCTCCAATGGGAACATGCTTCCGCATCATGCCACCTACTATCGACCTCTCATACCCCAAGATTCTCAAACAATTCGGGGACTTCAAAATGAAGGACCAAACGGAGAGCCAGGCATTCTTGGCATGGTTTTTGAGAAACTTCTACCGTCTCGAAGGATCGGAGGTTGACGACGCAATATGCGATCAGAAGGGCGACAAGGGAATCGACGGTATCTACGTCAATGAGTTGACGCACGAAATTGATATATTTCAGGCGCGTTTATTCACGGTTCATGGCGGAAAAGCACTTGGCGACACCTGTCTGAAGGAACTTCGCGGAACACTGGACTTCTTCAAAACGGAAGAAGCCGTGAACCATCTGGCAGAATCGACGTACAGTGAAGATTTAAAAAAACTCCTTAAGGACGAAAAAATAGCGGCTTTTATTAGGGAGGGTTACAAGCCCCGGGGGGTGTTCGTTACCAACAAAAAGCGCGATAAGCACTCAATGGATTTCCTCGCCGCTGCCCCGGATATAATCCTATATGATGAAATGGCAATGCAGGAAAGATATTTGCCGATCGGAAAGGCAGAACCAATTTCGCAACCAATAAGCTTTACCATTTGCTCTGGCGAAATGTTGACGCACAGCATTGAGAATGGGCTCACAATGTATATCGCCCCCATTTCCGCCTCAGAGCTTGTGAAAATGGGCGGAATCGCAAATCAAGAGTTGTTTGCGTGGAATCTCAGATACAGACTTCAACGCTCGGCAGTAAACAAGGAAATAGACAAAAGCATCGCCACGTTGACCGAACATAAATATTTTCCGGCATACCATAATGGACTGACGGTTTTGGCCGAAACCATTTCATTAAGCAAAGACAATTCGTCTCTTAAAATCAGTGGATATTCCGTGGTTAATGGATGCCAGAGTTTGAGCACCCTTCATGCTCGCTCGCCAGATATAACCGCAGAACTCAAAATCCTCACGAAATTCATTTCAATTTCTCCAAAAAGCGAGCTAGCCGCTAAAATCACCGACCATACGAATCGCCAAAATGGAGTAAGCGGGCGCGATCTACAGTCGAATAATGAAGTTCAGATGCGATTGCAAAATGAGATTCATACAAAATACAAGGGCGAGCTTCACTACCGAATTGCACGCGGGGAACACCCGGAGTGGGAGGGTTCTCGCGTTGTAGAAAACACGGAAATGGGTCGTATATTGATGGCGTTCGACTTAAAAACCCCAGAGAGTTGTCACCAGCAATACAAGTTGTTTGACGCCAAAATTCACGCTGATTTGTTTTCAAGGCCAGAGGTTAATGCCCATAGGGTTGTGGCCCTAACTGATATTGATGCGGTGATTCAGCAGGAACTGAAGAAAATGACCAACAGAGGATTCGCTTCATATTCCCTTACTCCATATTTATTTCACTACCTCTTACGGGAGCTACTGGAAGAAAAAGAGAGCGAAGGCTTGGAGTTTATAAGGGACCCATCCCGATTTCTTGAACAGAAAAATGGAAGAGAGAGGCTTAAGATGGCTATAGCCCCAACGGTGACATTCTTGGCCAAGATCGTGGAGGCCGAATTAAAGTGCCGTGCAGATACGAAAAATCCCTTTGATCACAAAAAGGACTTGAAAAGCAAGACGGCAATAAGAGAGATGCGTAGTAAAATTATTCCCCAATATCAAACTGCGCGCGCCGTTGGGTACGTTGTGAGTTTCCCCGAGGAGTGGGCTAAAACTGCTAAGGGTGTCTCTGTGAAAGGGAAGAAAGCATGACGGCTCTGGCCCATTCTGAAATACCCGTTCCATTTGCGGCTCGCTCAATCGCTTTTAGTTCCGAAGGCGTTACGCGAGCGCGAACCATTTCAGTTTTAGCCTCCCCTTTCGGGAGTTTCGGACGGCCTATTTTCGAGGTTTTCATAGGATTTGTTTCTGTGGCACAGAAAAGATGTTGACTCAAACTCTATTCTGTGGCACAAAAAGTCAAATCCAAAACTTATGAGCAACATTCTCTCTCCCGAAAAGCAGTCGGCGGTAATCAGTGCGTTGGCTGAGGGCAATTCGATTCGCAGCATTGAGCGGATGACCGGCATCCATCGGGATACGATCATGCGTCTAGGCGCGCGGGTGGGGAACGGTTGCGCGGCTGTCATGGACGCCACGATGCGGAACCTCGATTGCCGGTTAATCCAGATGGACGAGATTTGGGGATTTATTGGCAAGAAGCAGAAGCGGGCCACGGCTGAGGATCGTCGGGCCGGAATGGGCGACGTTTGGACGTTCGTTGCAATCGACGTGGAATCCCGCATGGTCCCCGCCTACCTCATGGGCAAGCGCGACGGCTATTACGCCGACTCCTTCGTTGACGATCTGGCCTCCCGACTCAACGCTCGCCCTCAGCTTCCCAGTGATGGGCTCTCAGCGTACACCGATGCCGTAGAGCGGGGTTTCGGCGCAGATGTCGATTACGGCCAAGTGGTTAAAATATACGGTGCCACAGACATTGCAGACCAACGCCGCTATAGCCCGGCCAAGCTCATTCGGGTTCAAAAGTCCGTCGTCTCTGGCGAGCCGGATATGACATTGATTTCCACGAGCTACGTTGAGCGCCAAAACCTCACCATGCGGATGCATATGCGCCGCTTGACCCGGTTGACGAATGGGTTCTCAAAGAAGATTGAGAACTTCCGCGCGGCAGTCGGGCTCCATTTCGGGTATTACAATTTTGTCCGGGTCCACAAGAGCCTCCGTATGACGCCAGCAATGGCCGGGGGCGTGACGGATCACATTTGGACCGTGGCGGAACTCATGCGGGAGGCGAAGTGAGCGCACAACTGGCCGTAGAACGCGCCACAGGGAGCAGGGTCGAGCACTTGGAGACGGTCCCGATAGTCGAGACGTTCCGGGGCAAAACCGTGTGGGAGGGCGTCGTGGAAGTCTTCCGCGTGCTCACCCCTCCCCCGGATCGCGCCTACGGATGGGCCGTCGATAGCCCCAAGGGGCCGGAATACGTGGCTGTGCTTGGGACGCCGCCGATTGATTCCGCGCTTGACGCTGTCCGAGCGTGGATCGTTTCACAGACCAAACAATCAGTGCATTCGAAAGGAACCAAATGACTCCGGAACAACTCGAAGAAGATGCCAGAGCGGCACATGCAGTCTTCGACCTCTGCGGCATTCGCAAAACAAACCGTGGAACGACCCCGCTTACCCTGCGAATGAGAGCATTGATCCTCGCAGGGGCGGCAGGCAAGGAACTGACGCAGGAACAGGTGACTGAGCACCTAAAGAAAAATTCAAATTAGGACACTACCGCTATTCCCCCGCGTTTGCCACCCGCACGCCGCCGGATTCCATCCCGCTGCCCTCGATCACTCCCTTTTCCGTGATCACCTGCACCCGGATGCTCCGGTCGGGCACCTTCATGGCGCCGCTGCGGCTCTGAATGGTTACAACCACGTCGCTTCCCTCCCGGCTCGCGTGGTAGCGGGTAAGCGCGTATGCGCCTTTCGCATAATCGAAACCCTCGCCGGCATCCTCATAGAGCACCCCGCCCGCCTGTCCCTTCTCATCCAGACAGACGAGCAGCGTCAGCGGATCGAGAGACTTCTCATTGGTATTTTGGATGACTTTGCCAAGCGGGATCACCGCGCCGCCGCGGATTTTGAGGGCCGCCTGGTAGCCGTCATGCTCACGCGCGGGATCAATGAGGGAGACATCGCGCCAGATGCCTTTTGGAAGCTTGGGTGATGAAACCCAACCCGGCGTCACCAGCAGGTTGGGACCCAATAGAAATGCTCCCTGCTCCCCCCGCAGGCCGGGATCCGTGGGATCCGCGAAAAACAGCGGTTGCATGATCGGGTCGCCTTCTGTGGAGGCGGTGTAAGCCAGAGTATAAAGATAAGGCAGGAGCCGGTAGCGCCGCTCCAGGGCGGTGCGTGCAACGGCCTCGATCTGCGGGCCCTGCGTCCACGGTTCGCGAGGCGGATTATCGACCGAAGTATGCGCCCGGCAGAATGGATAGAATGGCGCCATGGAAATCCACTTGCCGTACAGGTCCGGAGTGATCGAGCCAGAGTAGCCGCCGATATCAGGGCCGCATAACGGCTGCCCGGAGAGCCCGAGGTTGAGCACCATTGGGATCGAGGTCTCCAGGAAAGGCATCGCCGAGTTATTATCCCCGGTCCAGGTTGCGGCGTAACGTTGTCCGCCGAGGTAATTGGAGCGGGTCAAAATGAAAGGACGCCGTTCCGGACGCGCATCAAGCATGCCCTTGCGTGTCGCCGAGACCATGAGCATCCCCCAGACATTGTGATACATGAGATGTGGGCCGGATGGCAGAGCCCCGCCGCCGCGGTGGATGTTATCGGGCGGCATCGTCCCCGTGGGGCTTTCCATGACGGCCGGTTCGTTCATGTCGTTCCACACCCCATCCACTCCCGTGGCGATGTAATTCTTGAACAGTCCTGCCCACCACTGGCGGGTCGCGGGCATCGTAAAATCCGGGAAGACGCACGGCCCCGGCCAAACTTTGCCAACGAACGGCGCTCCCTCGGCATTCTCCACCCACACGTCCTGCCGGCTCCCGGAGTCGTATACGAAGTAACCCGGTTCCTTTTTCACTCCCGGATCGATCATCCAGACGGAGTGAAACCCATTCTGATGAAGATAGTCATTGGTTGATTTCGGATCCGGAAAGCGCGTTGGATCAAAGGTAAATATCCGGTATCCATTCATATAATGGATATCCATCCAGATCACGTCGCAGGGCAGATTGCGCTTGCGGAACCCATCCGCGATTTCCCGCACCTTCGCGTCCGGGTAATAGGAGTAGCGGCATTGTTGAAAACCGAGCGCCCACCTGGGCGGCAGCGGCATTTTGCCGGTCAATCCGGCCAGCGCCCGCACAACCGCCTGCGGGGACTCGCGATCGATCACCACCACCTGGAATGGCGCCCCCTCTGTGTCGAAAATGATCCGGCTGTCCCCGGTGTTCAGCGTTGCCCTCCATGTCGTGTCAAAAAGAATTCCGAACGCGGTGCCGTCCGGCCTCACCCCGAGGACCCATGGATGGGATTGGTAGAGCCGTTTCCCATTGGCCGCGTGGTAGGCAAAATTGTCGGTGTTCCAGAGGGTGATGGCCTGCCCGTTCCGCAGCAGCGGCCCTGTTACTTCGCCGGAGCCGTAGAGGCTGGAACCGGCAGGGACGGCGATCGACGCGCAGGCCTTCCCGTTTTCCAGGAAGAAATCGGGAACCAGTTTCCAGCCAGACGGCACATCCCCCAGCTCCCTGGGCGGCGCCGCAAAGGCAAGCGACGGCGTTCTCGCGGATTGGTAACCCTGCGGGACAAAGAGCGCTTCACCCTCGCCGATCCGGGCCTCCCGCTCGATCTGAACGTCCTGCCGCGTCCATACGGCAAGATTGTCTGTATATTGGTCGCTCCTGGCGCCCGCGTCATCATTGAATACCTGAATGCCTGCGATCGGCTTGCGAAACGTGCCCGCCCACGTATTGCCATTGAACGTGGCTTCATAGCTCGTCGCGCCCGTGATCCGCAGCGAGAAATGCAGGAAGTCCAGCGGGTCGTATCCCTGGCCTGTGGAGGCATCCCTGGCGGCCGCATCGGAGTAAACAAAATGATCTCCTCCGCCGACGAAGGACACTTCCACTTGAGTGACGCCGTCCCCATCGAGCAGCCGCAGACCAACCCGCTTGCCGGTGTCGATGTTGCTATTATGCGCGTAGTCGAGGGACACCCCCTGGCCCTGCGTCAACGCGCCGCCGGCAAACTGATGGGTCTGGTCTATCTGGCCATGACGCGTCGCGTCGAATATTTTCCAAACGTGAGAATCCCCGGCGGCGCCGGTGAATCCGGCATCCCCACTGTCTGTTACATCCCACACGTGGACGGATTTGCCATTCGCATCGTCCGCAGCCCCGGGAGCCGCGGAGGCCGTGTAACTTGCGAGTGACGCGGCGGAAGCCGCAGGGCAGCAGGACAAGGCTAATAGTGCCGCAGACAGAAGCTTGCAAAGAAGTGACCGTTTCATGCTTTTCTCCACGGTTTGCATCGCGGGTCCTTCCGGATTGAAACGTCTTTGGCCGATTGTCCGGGAACAACACGGGCACTTTGGGGGCACGACGCCGCAATGCATGAATAACGCTACACCGCATGCGCCAGGCATTGCCACACTTCTGTTTCCATGCCTGCCCCGGGCTCGACCTCGAACTTTCAACTCGAACCAGCCGGCTGCTCCCGGCTAAAATACAACATGGATTCCCCTCAAAAGCCGCCCGCGCGGATCGATAGGCAGCCGACTACCCGCAGCCTTGCAAAACTGGCCGGCGTTTCAAACGCCACGGTGTCGATGGCGCTCCGCAACGATCCGCGGATCAGCCCCAAGCAACGCGCACGCATCCAGAAAGTTGCGGCGGATGCCGGCTATAAATCCAACCCCGTTATCGCGAATCTGCTCGTCCAGTTGAGATCCACGAAGAAAACCACCTATCAGTCCACGCTCGGTATTTTCTATTTCGAGAAAAACCCTTCTGAACTCGATACCGTCCCCACATTCCGGGAGTGGATCGAAGGCTGTCATGCGCGCGCGGAACCCCTCGGCTACGGGATCGACCGCTTCTGCCGCTTCACGCCGGATTGCGCTCCCAAGCGTCTGGTCGAGATCCTCAATACCCGCGCCATCCGCGGCATTATCGTAATCGGGCGGCCGGAAAATAACATCATACTCCCCTCAGAATTAAATCCCATCTGGCAACGTTCCGCGGCAATCGTCATCGGCTACCGGCCGTCTCAGCCGGCTCTCAGCTACGTGGCCAATGACCAATTTTCCACGACGCTTCAAGCGGTGAATGAAGTGGTCCAACTGGGCTATAAGCGCCCTGGCCTCTGCCTGGATCTTGGGATTGATGACGATCTGGAAAAGCGCTTCTCAGGGGGATTTTGTGCCGGCCAGCTCGGGTTGCCGAAGAAAGACCGCCTTCCCATATTTTTCTACGATACCTTCGGGGTGACACCCGGGGCTGAGCGTGGTTTCAAGTCCTGGCTCAAGCGCAACAAACCCGATGTCATTCTCACGGTTCACGAACGCGACATCGGGCCGTGGGTCAAACGCATCGGATTGAAGGTGCCTCAGGACATTGGACTCGTGCATCTGGATCTATCGGCCACGACATACGGGCCCAATGGAATGATCGAGCCGCTTAAGTGGGCCGGCATGCGCCAGAACAATGAATTGGTCGGACGCGCAGCGGTGGACATGGTCATCGGACAACTCCACCGCAACGAATATGGGGTGCCACCATTCCAAAAAGGCGTCCTGGTAAGCAGCACCTGGACACCGGGTCCGACGATCCGGCGGCAGTCCCCTTGATGAAGCCGGCGTTCCGCCTTGCCAACCGGGATATTGAAACGGTTTAACTGCTAAACACGCGAATTATTGAAACCTCTCCTGAGCAGGAGTAGCGTCCCATGCGTAATGAAGCGGATCATTCTCCAGCCTGCCCTCTTGTTATGCTCGATGGGCCTGCCCGGGAAAAATTACGCAATAACAAAACTGAACGAGAGCCTCCGGCCACCTCCCAGACTGTGACCTTCCGCCCCCCGGCCATGCAAAAATCACCCCCTCTGTTCAAGCAGCCGATTTCACGTCGTAAAGGATTCACCCTCATCGAGCTGCTCACCGTGATCGCGATCATCGCGATCTTGATGGGCCTGCTGCTTCCAGCGATGAATGCGGCGAAAAATGCCGCAAAAAAATCGCAGGCGCTGACTGACATGCATCAGCTCGTGCTTGGGGTCCGGAGTTATTATACGGATTACGGCTTTTACCCGCTGAATGCCAATAACGCCGCCGCCGGCGGCATGGGCTACGACACTTGCTACGGCGACCCGAACGGCCTCTACTCGACCGCCGATCTGTGCGATATCCTGCGGGCGATACCGGACAACCGATTCAACCAGAACGATCAGATCAATACGCGGCACGTCGTGTATTTCGAAGGCAATTACGCAAAGAGCCTCACGAGCCCGCGCAGCGGTTACACAGCGCAAGCGGTAACGGGACCGCAGGGAAACAAAATCCCAGCCGGGGCCTATGTGGACCCGTGGGGGATGGAATATGTCGTGTTCATCGATGCCGATTACCTTGGCAATGTGAACCAGGCTTTGGGTTGGTTCTACTATAAGAATACGCCCGTGGTGAATGCGGGAGTGGCAGCCTGCTCGCTTGGCATGGATGGTCAATGGGGCAAGGCGGGCAACGGCGACATTAACGGCTCCGACGACCTCGCGACCTGGCAGTAAATCCCAGCCGGCCGATTGCGGCGCCAAAAACGGACATCACCCGGAACCTGCCCTCGTGCATTTTTCCTCGCGAGTCCGTATTCGGCAGGTCGCGCTGAATAGGCTCACCCGGTAAAAAACTGCGACCTACGAGCGCAGCCGCAGCCAGAGCGTCTCGGCTCCCTCGCCGGGCGGGAAATCGGGGAGTGGCGGCTCCCGGTGAAAATCCCCGCCACGCCGGTGCGTTTTGAGCGCGAACCGGGCGATGCCCTCGAGCGAGCGCCTGTTGATGCGCGTGCAATTCGTCGAGACGAGCACCGATGCGTTTGGAGCCGCCAACCCCAGCGCCGTTACCACCAATTCTTCCAGGTCTTCCTCCACTTTCCAGCGGCGGCCGGCGTTCCCCCGGGAGAACGTCGGCGGATCGAGCACGATCGCGTCGAATTTTTCCCCGCGCCGTTCCAAACGCGGCAACACATCGAGAGCGTCGTCGGCCAGGAATCGATGCCCCGCGTCCGCGAGCCCGTTCAGCGCAAAATTCTCCCGTCCACGATCCAGCGACTTTTTCGATAGATCGACACTCAGCGTTCGCCCGCCCCCGAGACCCGCCACCACGGAAAACGAGCAGGTGTAGGCGAACGTGTTGAGAAGATTCCTGGGCGCGATCCGGCGCAGGAACGCCCGGTTTGCGCGCTGATCCATAAAGAAACCGACCGAATAGCCTGCGGCGAAATCGATCCCGTACCGAACCCCTGCCTCCGTCACGACGGTTGTCAGCGAATCCGCCGGGTCGCCCGCGCTCAACACCGGCGAGACCCGCTCCGCATTTTGCTTCGGCAGGAAACGCGAAAACACACGCCGCGACTTGAATCCGGTAAACGCCTCCCATTCGCGGAGCCCGCGCAAAGCAGAATCGCGGGCCGCATCCGTCTTGAACGAGATTTGAATGTCCGCACCAAACCGCTCCACCCACGCATCACCGGCGGTGAACAACCGATGCGCCGTTGTGAGCGCGGACTCAAACGCGTCCAACTGTTCTTTGGAAAGCCAGCCATTCATCAGGAAAAAATCTAGGATCGGCGGGAAGTCCGTACCTTTAAGGTGTCTGCCCATTTATCCCGCGGCACTCAAGACGATCTTGCGGGCTTAGACGAGTCGGGCCAGCTCCGCCGGCAGGGACGATTCAAAGCGGAGCTCCTGGTGCGTGACCGGATGGGGAAAGCGGAGGCTCCAGGCGTGGAGGCCGAGGCGTTTGGCGGGGTTGGTTTTTGCACCGTATTTGGTATCGCCGACGACCGGGCATCCGGCGTCCGCGAGGTGAACGCGGATCTGATGACGGCGCCCGGTCTCGAGGGTCAATTCCACGAGAGTCCGGCCCCGGTTTCGTTTCAGCACTCGATAATGGGTGACTGCGTGCCGGGTGGTGTCACTGCGCGAGACACTGAAGACCTTGAATGGACTCGTCTCGTCGAGCCACGATTGGAAGGTGCCTTTGTCACTGGAGAGAAGCCCTTCTACCACGGCCTGATAGCGCTTTTCCGCCTGATCCCAGCCGGTTTGCAGGATGCTCTTGGCCTCGGGAGTTTTTGCGAAGACCATGAGCCCGCTGGTCTCCCGGTCGAGCCGATGCACGATCCAGACTCGTTCATGAGAGCGGCTTCCGGAGCGCAGATAATCGGTGAGCTGGAAATACGCGGTCTTTTCCTGCTCGGCCTCGCTGGCGATGGTGAGAAGGTCCGGGGGCTTGTCGATGACGATGAGCGCGGCATCTTCGAAGTGGACCTTGATGCCGCCGGCGATGACGGTATCCGGCGCGGCGTAACGATCAGAGCGGATCGCGACGATATCGCCGGCTTTCAACGGATGGTTGAACTGGGTGATGACCCGGCCATTCACCAGGACGGCCTGATGTTTCAACCAGGTGCGCACCTGCTTCTTTTTGGCCGACGGCCATTTGGCGAAGAGATAGGGCAGAAGCTCCGCCGGCTGGTCGACGGTACGCGGTTTATACATCAGGGACGATTTATCCCGCGAGACGGTGACTTTGGCGAGATCAACGCGCTGCGGCTGGCGCCCGATCGCATCCCGGGTCTTGAAAGAACGCCTGTCCTCGAAGCCGAAAGGCCGCCCTATTCCAGGTCCAGGGCGTCCAGCAACTTGCCATTAATGGTACCCGTGACCCGCAATCCATTGTCCCGCTGGTAAGCGGAAATGGCCGCCTGGGTGCCGGGTCCCACGATTCCGTCGATCGGACCCCGGTAGTAGCCCTGCCGGGCCAGCTCCTGCTGCACCTGCACGCTCACCGGGGCGCTGGCATTGGAATCAGAATAGTCGGAGCCATTGTCCGAATACACCGGCTCTGCGTACCCATATCCGTAAACAGGATAGTCCCCGTAATAGTACGGATAGACGAAGCCGTATCCCCCGTACCCACGCCCATACCCGTAGCCATGCCCGTACCCGTAGCCACCGCGGCCGTACCCCCGCCCGCTTCCGCCAAAAGCAATGGATCCGCCCCGGTATCCGCCCCGCGATCCGCCACCCGAAAACGATGCTCCGCGTGCGCTGCCCGAAAAGGATGTCCCGCGTCCGCCTCCCGAGTAGGACGCCCCGCGTCCGCCGTCCCCTCCGCGGCTGTTTCCAAACGCCGGCCCGCCAATCAACATCGCGGCGGCCAGAGCCAGCGCGGTAAAGAATCTTTTATTCATAACTGAGTTTCCTCTATCTCCATATTCGACGATCAGACCGTAAATGGATTCAATCGGAAATCTCCTTTGTCACCCATCCGCAGGCAAGCACGACCCGCCATCGGGGGAGTCTTGTTCCGCGAAGGTGAGGCCTCGGGCTCGGTCTCACCGTCGTCCGCGCCCGCTGCGAGCTCCACAGCGGATCCGTCTCCGCGGATTCGGAAGGTCCGGGCTGCACCCCCACCCTCATCATCGCCGTCTCCGGCTGCGGCCAGGAAGAAGACCGCCGCCGTTCGCGCCAGGTGGGCTTCGACCATCATCTCGTCAAGCCGGTGAATTTCGAGCAAGTCCGCAAGCTCCTCGCGCAGCGGCGCGTGTGATATTCACCACTGCGCCTGAGGGAAAGTGAAGATGGGGTGCAAAAGTCGTGGTCCAAACCCGGAAAACATCCAATTCAGCATCGCAAGGCGGGAGCCCGCCAGCGGACGGGTGCGCCTCAGGTGCAGCCAGCCCAAATCCAGGACCCTGAAAGGCGGCAAAAAGCCGGGGCTGAGCAAGCGGGCGACTCCCCCGGTATCCACGCCATCAACGGCAACACATTCTCGATTTCAAAACCGTCCGAACCAGATGGCAATTTCGTTCTTAAAGCGCCGACCAACTACAAGTCTCTCTCAATATTTGCCCCTAGTCCCTGCAGACGGACTACCGGTAGATTCTAAGCTCCGGAAGGCCCTCACACAGCGCCGCCACCGCTACATTGCTAACCGCCTTGCAGCCCGTAAGATTGAGTTTGTTCAAGGAAGCCAAGCCAGAAAGTGGCTTCAGGTCGCTCAACGCGGTGCATCCGAGGAGGATGATCTCGTTCAATGAAGGCAGGACCGAAAGCGGCGCTAGGTCGCTCACCGCAGTGCAGCCACTGAGGCCGAGTTTACTCATTGATGCCAGACCCGACAACGGCTTTAGGTCACTCACTGCCGTGCAGCCGGTGAAGTAGAGTTCGTTCAACGAAACCAGGCCGGAAAGCGGCTTCAAGTCGGTCAGCGCCGTCGCGTTGAGAAGATGGAATCTAACGGGCTTCAACGCGGTGACGGTTTCGAGCACGACATTGTGATAGGCGCTGCCCGCGATGACAAGGGATGGCGCGATGTTCCAATCGGTGCTCCATGCAACGATGTGCGCTTGCCAGAGGCTGCGCCATATCCTCGCACGCTGCGCGTTGTCAAGAGTGACTTCCTGGTCCACCGAAATGCTGGCAAGTAGCTGCGCGGCGGTAAATGGCATCCACTTGGCCACGCTGGCCTCGTCGTCTTCATCCTTCCATTTCGGCTCCGTGGCAAGCTGGGGGAAGGCCCAGCCGAGGATGCGGCTCGTATAGGGGGCGCTGTGGCGGAGCTTTTCCACGAGGAAGAGCAGCGACTCGTGCCACGCGGGGAGCGCAGCCATCCCGGCGAACATTTTCTCCTCGTCCTTCTTCGCGGCGACCGAAGGTTTGCCGAATATGTCGTCCCCGGCGGGCTGCGCCTTTTCGGTGAGGATGCGTTGGAACTCCTTCTCAAGGAAGCAGGCTGCGTAGTATTCCTGAAAGGAAAGGTGAGCAAAGCCGAAAACGCCTTCTCCGCGCGGAAGCAGCAGACCGGAGCGGTTGGCAATGTGTTCAAGGAAGCGGTGCATCCCGGCCGAATCCACTGCGCCTTTCCCATCCCGGAAGCTCGGACCAAGCCATTCCTTGAGCTGCGCACGGGTAACGAGGATTTCGCCGCGTCCCTCTTCCGCGTCTCCGCCACCAAATTCGTCCTGCTTGTCCAATGGGTACGTCGCATGTGCAGCGCGAATCTCCTGCATCCGCATTGCGACTAGGGCTAGGAGGACTTCCTTTTCCTCAAACTTCCACGGGACGATGAGGGAGTCTGGAAGGTGCCTGCCGATGTCGATGTCCGCAAGGTAAGCCGAGGAGATGGCCGCATAGACCAGCGCCCGTCCATCCGGCAGGCGGGCGCGGTGCCGGAACAGCAGGGCGAGGAGGTAGAGAAGATTCGGTACGCGGCTGATAACACGCGTGTGGTCGTGGCGGCGGACCGCATCCATGAAGTCGTCCGCGCGTTGCGCGCCTGCAGCACCGCCGAGGCGCGGAACATACCAGTTCCGGGCGAATGCGAGCTGCTGGCCGTTGTCGAAGGGAGCGAGGTGTACGAGATCGGCAAGCTTGGTGTGAATTCCATCAACCTTTGCCAGCATTCCTGCAAACCTCCCTAGTGTAGTGTCACGCAAGTTTCTTGCATAAAGCGCCGACCTTTCCCAGGATGCGGTCTGCCGTTGCCGTCCAGCGAAAGGGCTTTGGGGTCTGGTTGTGATTTGCAATGTAGGCTTCGATAGCTT
>Ga0302319_10000836_pt1 | contig 69071 bp, 64 predicted proteins | sample Bog_T0_2_FD_203319 | JGI IMG/M metagenome (GOLD analysis project Ga0302319, IMG submission 203319) | Peat permafrost microbial communities from Stordalen Mire near Abisko, Sweden - Bog_T0_2 | ecosystem: Environmental > Terrestrial > Soil > Wetlands > Peat | place: Sweden: Abisko, Stordalen Mire...
TCGGGCCTCACCGCGCCCATGTTTGTCACCCTCTCCTGCTCCGGTCTTCCCGACCAGTCTTCCTGCCTGTTTACCCCGGCAAACATCGAAATCCTGCCCAACGGCGCGACGGCCATCCCCAGCAACTTGGTCATCCTCACCCAGCAGGCTTCTGCCTCGGCAGCCCACCCCGGCTCCAGCCCCGTCGCGCTGGCCATCCTTCTGCCCGGCGCGCTGCTTCTTGGCGGCCTGGCCTTTTCGGTGCGCCGCCGCCCCTGGCTGCAGCGCTTCTCGCTGGTGGCCCTGCTTGCCCTCGTCACCACGCTCGGCGCCACCGGCTGCAACCCGCGCTACCGCTATTTGAACCACGGCCCGCCCCCCAACCCCGGCACCCCCGCCGGCACATATACCGTCGACATCACCGCTCAATCAAGCAACGGCGTTACCGCCACCACTCATACCACCACGCTGGCCTTTACCGTCCAGTAGCCCGAAGATGACCCGCTGGCATCCCCTTCCCGCGGAACTTTACGCGCTAGTCGAAGAAACGCCCGGAACCATCCTGCTGGAGTCCGCTCCTCCAGCGCCCGCGGATTCCCAGTTGGCCGCGCCCCCCACCCGCCTGTTCACCGCGCCCCTCAAGGTCTGCGTTGCCAATCACCCCGCCGAGCTCCCCGCCCTCTTCGCGGAGATCGAGCGCGCCGTCGCCTCCGGCCTCTGCGCCGCTGGCTTCCTCAGCTACGAGTGCGGCGCCTTTTTCGAGCCCCGCGCCGCCGCGCCCGCCGCATCCGCCCAGCCCGCTGAGCCAACTCCGGCTCAACCCTTAGCCTGGTTCGGCATCTACGCCCACCCCCACGTCTTCGACCACTCCACAGGCAAATTCCTCGACGGCGACCCGCCCGGCCTCATCCAGCTCCAGGCCAGCCCCGTCACAAACGCCCCGTGCACCATCCCTTCCGCGGCTTCTGCCGGAAAGGATGGAAAACCACAGCCGCCCCTCGACTGCTCCCTCGCCCTCACCGAGCCTGATTACGGCCAGCGCATCGAAGCCATTCACGAGCTCATCCGCGCCGGCGACGTCTATCAGCTCAACTTCACCGTCCCTCTTCGGGTCCACGCACCGGGCAGCTCCGCTGCGCTCTACCAGCGCTTGCGCGTCCGCCAGCCCGTCCCCTACGGCGCATTCCTCCATACCCAGCCCTGCCGCCGCATTCTCTCCTTCTCGCCCGAGCTCTTCTTCCGCGTGGAGAATCACGGCGAATCCCGCCGCATCACCACCCGCCCCATGAAGGGCACCGCCCCCCGCGGCCGCACCACCCTGGAAGACCTGGAACGCTCCGGCTGGCTCCGCAACGACCCCAAAAACCGTGCCGAGAACGTCATGATCGTCGACCTGCTCCGCAACGATCTGGGGCGCCTTTGCGAGTTCGGCTCCGTCCGCGCCCACGACCTCTTCGCTGTCGAGCGCTACCCCACCCTCTGGCAGATGACCTCCACCGTCACCGGCCGGCTCCGGCCCGAAATCAGCTTTCAGGATATTTTCCGCGCACTCTTCCCCTGCGGCTCCATCACCGGTGCGCCCAAGATCCGCGCCATGCAGCTCATCGCGCAACTGGAGCAGCGACCCCGAGGCGTTTACACCGGCGCCATCGGCTTTTTCTCGCAACAGGAATCGGTCTTCAGCGTAGCCATCCGCACCCTCGCGCTCCACGGCGACCGGGGCGTCATGGGTGTTGGCAGCGGCATCGTCATTGATTCCGACCCGGCGTCCGAATTCCGCGAGTGCCTCCTCAAAGCCGAATTCCTCACAGGCTCCGGCGCCCACCCCTCCCCAGACAGCTTTTCCCTGATTGAAACCATGCTCTGGCGTGGCGGCTACCCCCTCCTGGACCTCCATCTCGACCGTCTCGAAGACTCAGCCCACTACTTCGCTTTCCCCGTCAACCGCGCCGAAGTAGTCGCTGCCCTTCAAGCCCGCGCCGCTGAGTTCTCCGATCGGTGTTCCCGCAAGGTCCGCCTCTTGCTCGACCCCAACGGCGGCCTCCAAATCACCTCCGAGACCCTGCCCGACCCGATCACCCGTCCCCTGCGCGTCCGCATTTGCGCCGACCGCGTCGACCCGCAAGACCCTCTGTACTTCCACAAAACCACCCACCGCCCGCTCTACGCGCACGCTCTCCACGCCCCCAACGCAGCGGGTTTTGACGATGTTTTGTTCCTGAATCAGCGCGGCGAAGTCACCGAAGCCGCCAACCACAATATCTTTATCGAGAAGGACGGCCGTCTCTACACGCCGCCGGTCGCCTGCGGTCTGATACCCGGCGTCCACCGCCGCCATCTCCTTGCGACAAACCCTTACGCAGAGGAGCGGGTCCTGTACATCGAAGATATCGAGCAAGCCGAGAAAATCTATCTATCGAACGCCGTCCGCGGTCTTCGCGAAGCAATCGTCGACCACCAACCCCAAAAATCCCTCAGTCCCTATTCCCAATTCCCTGCACTTTTGCCACTTCGACCAGGGTCGAATAAAACGTGGCCCCGGCACCCAGGTCGGTGAGGCGCTCGCTGGTGAGGGCGTTTACGTTGGCTCCATTTGCACTGAGCTTGGCCCAGTCCAGCTTGCCGGCCACGACTCCTGCGGGCAGGCTGGCATTGATGAGCGCCGTCAGCCGCAGTTCGCCGCGATCGTTCCAGATGCGCACCGCATCGCCGTCCGCGATGCCGCGTGCGGACGCGTCCGAGGGGTGCATCTCCAGCCGCTGGCTCGTGCGCGCTTCCATCTTGCGGTGGCCGTCGAGGTTGGCGAAGGTCGAGTTCATGTAGTTGTCGGCCTTGCGGCTCAGGAACTCCAGCGGATAGCTCTTTGCGCCTTCACCGAAGCGGGACTCGACGGGAGGGATGAAGACCGGGAGCGGGTCGAGGCCCTGCGCGGCCAGGGTCTCAGAATAAAACTCGATTTTGCCCGACGGCGTGGGGAGCGGCCCCGTTAGATAGGGCTGAAACGGCCGGCCCTCTGGATCGCTGTGGAAGGCGAGCGGAATGTGGCCCTGCTGCTTCAGGTCGTCGAGTGTGATGTGCTCCATCTCCGGGCGCGTGGAATGGCCGTCGGGGCCGATGGCGAGGGCCTGACAGATGAGGTCCATCTCCGAATCGCGGAAGCATTCCTCTTCGAATCCCATGCGCTGCGCGAGTTGGCTGAAGAGCCACACATTCGGGCGAGCCTCGCCGGGCGGCTCGATTGCCTGTTGCGAGAGCTGCGCAAAGTAGTGGCCGTACGCTCCCTGCACGTCCGTGTGCTCGAGGAACGTGGTCGCCGGGAGAATGTAGTCGGCGTAGTCGGTTGTGTCGGTGAAGAAAAGCTCATGGACCACGGTGAAGAGGTCGGGGCGCGCGAGGCCGCGTGTGACCGCATTGTGGTTGGGCGCGACAGCGCCGGGATTCGAGTTGTAGACAAACAGCGCGTGCACCGGCGGGCCGTCGCCGTCCGTTTCCGATCCCTGATCCCTGACCCCTGAACCCTGCACATCGAGCGCTTCGCCCAACTTACACATATTCACCACCCGCGCCAGGCGTCCAAGCGGCGAGGCTTTGGCCAGATCGGGGCGCTCGAGCGCTTCTTTGTCCCACTTGAAGGCGCCAGAGGTAGAGAGCTGTGCGCCTCCGCCCCGGTATTTCCACGCGCCGGTGAGAGCGGGGAGCATGGCGATGGCCCGCACCGCTGTGCCGCCGTTCTGGGTGCGCTGCACGCCGTAGTTGAGGCGCAGCGCGGCCGGGCGTGTTGTGGCGTATTCGCGGGCCAGTTGCTCGATCTCCGCGGCCGTCATGCCGGTCCAGGCGGCCACGCGCTGTGGCGTGTACGCACGCGCCAACTCGGCCAGGCGGTCAAAGCCATGGGTCATTTCAGCGATGTACGCGCGGTCTTCGAGCCCCTCGTTGAGAATCACGTGCATCAGGCCCAGTGCGAGCGCGCCATCGGTACCGGGGCGGATGGCGATGTGCCAGTCGGCCAGCGCGGCTGTACGCGTGCGGTAGGGGTCGATGACGATGAGCCGCGCGCCGTTGCGGCGGGCCTGCTCCACCATGGGCCAGAGGTGAACGTTGTTGCCGTGGATGTTGGCGCCCCAGGCGAGGATCAGCCTGGCGAGGCGGAAGTCCTCGGTGGGTGTGCCCAGCTTCTTGCCGTAGACCAGGTTCCACGCTACCCCACCGGCCTCGGAGCAGATGGTGCGGTCCAGCTGGCTGGCGCCGAGGCGATGAAAGAAGCGCCGGTCCATGGACCCATAGCCCAGCACGCCGATGGTGCCCGCGTAGCTGTAGGGAAGGATGGACTCCGGCCCGAATGCGTCAGCGACTTTTTTGAGGCGCACCGCGATGGCGTCGAGGGCTTCGTCCCAGCTGACGCGCTCGAAGGCTTCGTGCTCGCGGCCGCGCGCAAGCGGGCCCTTTTGCGCTCCGGGCTTTCTTCTCAAGGGGAAAAGAATCCGCTCCGGCGCGTAAACACGGTCGAGATATTTGGCCACCTTGCCACACAGGAAGCCCTGCGTCACCGGGTGCGCGGGGTCGCCGGCCACTTTTACCGCGCGGCCCTCGGCATCGACCGTCACGAGCACACCGCAGGAGTCGGGGCAGTCGTGCGAGCAGACCGTGTGGACGATGCGAAATGGAGGGGAAGCGGCTACCGCGCTCATGTTGTCATTGTAAGCTGATTCCTGATGAATTCTTCCCCGGAGGGATCTCGATGAAGCGCTTCCTGCTGCTCGCACTTGTACTGTTTCCGATCGTCGCCGCAACGCAGGTACACACACAGGTGGCTGCCGGCGGACTCACTGTACGTTCGGGCGAGCAAGCGCCTTCTGCCCCACCGCAAGTGGACGAGACCGCCATCCGCGATGCGATTGCCGCGCAGGCCGCGGCATGGAACCGCGCAGACATTCCCGCCTTCATGCTGGCTTACGAGAACTCGACCGAAACGACCTTCATCGGCGCGCATCTGGCCAAGGGCTACGCGCCCATCCTGGAGCGCTATACCAAGGCCTACACCACCAAAGAGCAGATGGGGACGCTGACCTTCACCAATCTTGAGGTCCGATTGCTGCCTGGCTCCTGCGGGTCGGTGGAGTACGCCGTAGTGACGGGCAATTTTCACCTCGACCGCGCCACTCACGGCGAGGCCGCGAAGGACGATGGCATCTTCTCGCTGGTGTGGCGCAAGGGGCCGCAAGGGTGGAAGATTCTGCTCGATCACACCAGCTGAATGGCGCGAGGCCGTACAATCCTGGCACGGAGCCCAATCGCCATGTTGAAGACAGGAATTCTGAATCCAGGCATCAACTCTCTGCTCAGCCGCATCCGCCACACCAATACGCTGGTGATCTCCGACCGCGGATTTCCCTTCTGGCCGACGATCGAAACCATCGACATTGCGCTGGTCGACGACGTGCCGCGCGTGCTCGACGTGCTCAACGCCATGCGTGCGAATTTCAACGTCGGGCGCGCATTCATGGCCGAGGAGTTCCGCGCTGTGAACACACCGGCGACAGTGCAGGCCTTTGACGCGGCTCTGGCCGGCGTGGCGATGACGCTGGAGCCGCACATTATTTTCAAGAAGAGGGTGCCGCTGGCCATCGGCCTCATCCGCACCGGAGACACCATCCAGTACGGGAACATGATCCTTGAATCAGCGTGAACTGGAGAGGTCTGCTTCCGCCCTAGTAGTCGGTCCGCTTGAGGACGCCTTGGGTTCCGGGCTCGTTCTCATTCACCAGCTCGGCCTTGTCTGCAGAGATCAACTTGAAGCGGAAGGTGACCGGAGGGTCGTGCAAGGTGCGCGGCGGATGGGCGCGGCGATGGCTGATCTGGAAGATCAGAGTCTTGCCATCGAACTTCGGATTGAAGAGCGGCTCGGGAAGGCCCGGCGTCGAAGTCCACGGTTGCTCTACAGTATCTCGATGCTGGAAATAGAACTGCACCGCGCCCGATAAGCTTCCGGACTCGTTCGTGATGACGAGGGCAATGGCGGGCAGTCCATTCAAATCCGCCCGCCAGACACCCTCCAGCGGCGAGTTGTTCGCAGCTGCGACGGCTCCGCTCCCTTGCGATAATGCAGTCGCCGTCATCATCGCCAACACGACACACGCAAGAACAGCTCGGTTTCTCATGGTGCACTCCTCTCACTCGCCTTCAGCCCTGCTGCCTACCAATTGCAGCCGTGGCCAGCGTGCCGCCAAGACCCATCGTCTCGACCGCCGATGAGGGGACGATCACCATCGAACCTCTCTCCTTGATGGCTTCATAGAGCATGTTCATGGCGCGCAGATGCAGAGCGCCGGGATTGTTGTTGTAGACGCGCGAGGCCTCGGCAAACTGCTCTGAAACCTGCACCTCGGCATGACCGAGAATTACGCGTGCCTGGCGCTCGCGCTCGGCCTGCGCCTGCTGCGACATGGCGTCTTCAAGGCTCTGCGGGATGCGCACGTCGCGGATCTCCACCGACTGCACGGTGATGCCCCAGGGATTGGTCTTTTCGTCGAGAATCTGCTGAAGCTGGCGGCCCATCACCTCGCGCTCGGTGATCATCTGCGCCAGCTCATGGCGACCGATAGACTCCCGTAGCGCCGTCTGCGCGCTCATGTTCACTGCCTCGGTAAAATTCTCCACTTCCAGAATCGATTTCTCCGCGTTCCACACCATCCAAAAGACGATGGCGTCGACATTGACGGGAACCGTGTCGCGCGTGAGGGTCGATTCGGCGGTGACGCTGTGGACGCGCACGCGCTGGTCGATGTAGTCGCTGATGGTCTCAAACACCGGGATCACGTGAAACCATCCAGGGCCGCGCAGGCCAACGTAACGGCCCAGCCGCAGCAGGGCCACCTTTTCCCACTGTTGCACCACCTTGATGGCGAACAGCAGGTAGACGCCGATCAGCGCGCCCACAATCACCGGCACGTCGCTTTTGGTCAATGCGGTCAGGGCCAGGCCCGCGCCGGTGCACAGGACAAATGCGGTGACTGCCACTCGGTTCAAAGGAGCTACTTCAACTTTCGGTCTCATCGTTCCTCTCCTTCACCCATCTTCCGGGCGATCATTTCTTGCGCGCCGGCTCCGAGGCCAGTGCGCGCAACTCGTCGATCAGTTCATCCAGTGTGAATCCCGCGGCGCCCGCGCGCGACACGCAGTCGCCGACAATCTGCGCCAACTGCCGCTCGCGTTCTTCGTCTTTCCGCTTCATCTTCTGAGTACTGATGAATGTGCCCGTCCCCTGGTGCGTCTCCAGCAGGCCGCCGAATTCCAGTTCGCGATAGGCGCGGACCACGGTGTTCGGATTGATTTCGAGGTCGACCGCAAGCTGGCGCACGGTGGGCAGCTGATCGCCTGCCGCGAGCGCTCCGGAGGCGATGGCGCCGCGGGCCTGGTCGATGATCTGGCGGTAGACGGGCATGCCGCTGTGCAGGTCGAGGCGGAAATGGAAGCCGTTGGATTTGGAGCGGGAACTCATGACCTGTTCAATGTACTATAAGACTAGTACATTATGTCAAGAGGGAAATTCTCGAAACTTTCATTTTTCCCGATTTATGGATTGACCTCTGCCGCCCAGGTAAGGATACTTGTGGAATCCCCGCTCCAAGGAGGTTCAGTTTGGCTCATCCCGTGGTTCATTTCGAGATTGGCTGCAAGGACAAGGAAAAGACCAGCGAGTTCTATCGGCGCGTCTTCGGCTGGGTGATTGATTCCGGCCCCATGGGGCTAATCGAAACCGGCTCAGGCGCGGGCATCGCCGGACACATTGCCGCGCTGGGCCACGAGCCGCACCAGTTTACGCACTTCTACATCGAAACCGGCGATGTGGCCGCGTCACTGGAGAAGGTGGTGGCCGAGGGCGGGAAGGTGATCGTTCCGCCGGTGCCAATTCCCAGCGGGACATTCGCGTGGTTTGCAGATGTGGAGGGAAACACGGTGGGCCTGTGGAAGCCGACTGCCGGCGCGTGAGGGGCGGTCCCATATAACCTTCCTGATTCAACTCCAGACAAATGCGGGTGTCCGAAGGCTTGCGGCGCGGATGCCAACGGGTACACTGGTGTCGCTATGAGCTGCCTGTTCTGCAAGATCGTCGAGGGTGCAATTCCTTCGACCCCCGTCTATGAGGATGCGCTGAGCTACGCCTTTGCAGACATCCATCCCCAGGCCCCGGTGCACGTGCTGATTGTCCCGCGCGAGCACATTCCGTCGATGATCGAAACGGATGAAAGCAAGCGCGCCCTGCTGGGGCACCTGCTGTGGGCGGCGGCAGAGATTGCGCGCGATAAGGGGCTCGCCAACGGCTACCGGATCGTGGTGAACACCGGCGACGACGGCGGACAGACGGTGGATCACCTGCATCTGCATCTGCTGGGCGGACGGGCCATGACGTGGCCGCCAGGCTAAACGCGTCTACCGTATGCCCAAGTAAACAAAAATGGGCGACTGCTCTCGCGGTCGCCCATTTTTGTTTCACACAAATTTGTTCATCAGCTTAGACAGGCTGCGGGAAGTTGTCTTCTTCCTCTTCGAGGCCATAGCGCCTGAGGAGGTTGGGCAGGGTCTGCGAGAAGGCCGAGCGCGGCATCACCGTGTCGCAGCCGGCCTCCACAGCCTTCGCCTTCAGGTCGCCCTGCAAGTGATTGAGGAAGCCGACGATCGAGGTTGCCTTCTTCAGCTTGGCCTTGAGCTTGGGAATGAGCGTGAGAGGCTTGGCGTTCAGGTTGTTGAGGTCGAAGACCAACAGGGTAGGCCGGTCGGCTTCGGCGGCGTCGGTGAGCCTGGCCACGGATTCCTTGTCGCCCTTGACGAACTCGACCTTCACGCCCAGCTTCTTCGAGGTCTCAATGATCTTGGCTTGAAAGAAAAGATCGTCGATGAAGCAGAAGATGCGCGTGGGAGCATCTTCGCGCACCGCAGCGGCCGGCGCAGTATAGGAATCCTGATAATAGCCGCCGTTGTGACCGTTACTGGTGATCTGAATCGTTGAGGGAGGGCCGTCGGCCACGTTGCCGTTGACGGCGCGGTAGCTGTGGTCCATGGGACCGACAAACTCACGCGGGCCCCTCTGCTTGCCCTTGCGCTTGCCCTGCGGGCCGCCCACGGTGTTGCCCGGCTGGTGGGTGGTGCCGTTGTTGCCTGGCTGCGCGGCCGACGTCGAGCCCTTCGGGAAGAACTTCTTCTTCTTGCGGCTCTGGCCCTGATGCTGCTGGTGCGGAGGCTTCGGCTGGGGCGGAGGGGTGGCCTGGGCAACCGGTTGCGCCTGCGGCTGGGCCTGTGGAAGGCCTTGCTGCGCCTGCGCCGGGCTCTGTTGGCTGTTCTTGTTCTTGCGGCGGCGCCGGCGGCGCCGGTGCCCTTGCGACTGCACCTGGCCGTTGGCCGGGGCTGGCCCCAGATCGGTCTGGGGCGTCGTCGATTCTGTCGTCATGCGTGTACTTCCTGGCAATGTGCTGTCTGGTGCATTGCATCCCTGCGCTCAGCCGCTTTGCTGCTTGCCGCTGAACTTCCTTTGCCTGCCAACGAACCCGCGTACGGGCGGGGAACTCCGCGGCCTGCGATCTGGTACCTAGAGGACATCCGGCAAAGCGCCGCGAAGATCGTCTCCGCGCAATCTGCCTCGATCCCCTGAAGAATGGCCCCGCTGCTGCCTTGCCGACCTCTGCACAGGAACTCCACAGGAGTTCCCTCCGGTTCTCTGAATCGATTCGGTGTGGCCGGTGCTTTCTTCTGGTGATGCCCTTCCTATGGGAGTTTCCGCCGCGTGCGCATAATGAAGAACGAATCGATGCGGCGAAACTTCCTTGCTCGGCGGCGAGCGCGCTCTGCCCGGTTGGGGTGGCTCACGTCAGCCGCTTGATAGGCAAGTCTGATACTACAGCCAAGTGTACCGGCTGGCAAGTACCCTTTATGGGGATGCTACGCAAGAATCTGATGTTTTGGTCGCAGCACCGGCCTGGATACACAAAACGCCACTCCTTGCGGAGTGGCGTTTTGCTGTCCTGCGCTGGTCACTGGCCTCCCAAGTTGAGTGAGGACGGCGGTTCGATCCGCCGCGCCTTCTGCAGGTCCTCCCGGCCGGTTTCCCCATTTGAGGGGCCGCTGCTTTGGCGGTGGCTCTTGCCGGGTCCTGCTGTTCTTTGGGCTGGCCGGGATTCTTTCCAGCAGCCGGTACATCACTGGCACCCTCCAGATAGCAATTCGCGGGCCGTTCCTCTCTCTCCATGTTTTCAATGACTTCGATAGCTTGATCGGAGGAGATTTTCTGCAATCTGGAATTAAGAATCGATGCATAATCCTAAAAATAATAGATCTCTTCTACCGCTGGCAGTGGGGGCAATAGTGCGTGCCCCGGCCGGCCACCAGAATCCGCTTGATCGGCGTCTGGCACCGGAGGCAGGGCTGCCCAGTGCGTTGGTAGACGCAATGCTCCAGTTGGAAGAAGCCGCGAACCCCGTCGGCATCTACATAGTCGGAAACCGACGAGCCGCCCAGGTGGATGGCCTGTTCCAGCACCGAGCGCAGCGCCAGACGCAACTGCTCCAGCTCGGCCCTGGTCAGGCGGCCGGCACGACGCCTCGGCCGGATCGCGGCGCGAAACAGTCCTTCATCCGCATAGATGTTGCCCACCCCGGTGAGCAGCGTTTGGTTGAGCAGCGCCGCCTTGATGGCCAGCTTGCGGCCGTGAAAGAGCCCGGCAAACTCCTCTGCGCCAATGGTGAGCGGCTCCTTGCCGGCCCCACAAAATCCCGCGCTGCGTCCCAGGTCGCGAAACTCCAGCCGGCCAAATCGGCGCGGGTCGACGAAGCGGATCTCGCGTCCGCTCTTGAGCGTTAGCCGCGCATGGGTGTGGTCGGCGACAAGGCCGTCGGGGGTGGTGACCAGCAGCCGGCCAGTCATGCCGAGATGGACGATCCATTGCGCGTTTGGCTGGGTGTTGCTCTTGTCCAAAAGTCCGCCGCCCGCAGGACCCAGCTCGCAGACGATGTGCTTGCCGGTGCGATGAACAGCAAGGATCATGCAGCCTTCCAGGCCCTTGGCCTGATGCGCGGGCGGGGTTTTAAAGGGTTCCCGGTGCCGGCCGAACCAGGTTTCGACAATCTGGTCGCCGCGGGTGCGCGCATCGACTCCGCGGGCGATGGTCTCAACTTCGGGCAGCTCCGGCATCGGACCATTGTAGAGGGCCCGGCTATCCGTAGCTTTCGCTCAATGCGTCTTCCCGGTCGCCGGCGCGCTCCTAGCGGACGCCGCACTTCTCCGGACAAACCAACCCCCAGGCTCAGGCCAGCCAAGAAGACGCCGGCCGAACGGCACTCATTCAGGTCGAGGTCCCTGTTTTCTGCCACGGAGTGGTCAACCAGAATGCCGGGGAATTTCTTGGCGATGGGAAGCTACTTGTGCTCGTTGTGCTCGCCGGATTCACGAATGCGGCTCGCCTCAAAGCTCACGATCTTCCAAGCTCCCTGCGGATCGCGCACGTAGACGTGGGTGTAACGGTAGCTGCCGGCCAGTTCTCCGCTGCCGGTGGTGCCCTCCACCTCGGCCACCGACGTCACCAGCGCCGTGGTCCCATAAAAGCGCACCTTGCGGTCGGAGATTTCCAGCGTTTTCAGGCGCGTGTGTCCGGTGCGGAGATTGTCCAGCGCCTGGTCTTTGGTCTGCAGCGTGCCGGAGACTGTGATGGCCAGGTAATCATCGGCCAGCAGGCTCTGCATGGCGACGGTGTTCGACTTGAGAACGGCCTGGCGCCACTGCTCCTCGAGCTGGTCGATCTCGTGGCGGCTCTCATGCTTCTGCCCCTTGGGCATTCCCGCCTTTGGCGTGCCGGCCTGCAGCGCTACTGCCCCGGAGTTCACCGTCAGCAGCAGGAACACGGCCAGAAACGCTCCACGCGCTCTCCAGCGGCGGGCTGGCTTCGAGAGATTGGGTGTGTCGCCAGGCATTTGCGTATCGGATAGTAGACTCGCGAAGGCTTGCCGGTCAATGAGGATTCAGTCAATTCGTCGTAACTTTGGATTACCGCTGCCCCTGAAGAGAACACGCCCGACTCTTTCGGGAGTTACCGCCGGTTGGACGCGCTTCCGGCCTTAAAGGAGAGCGAGCAGGTTTTCCACCTGCCGCTCCCGCATCTTCTGGTAGAGCCCGCCGACGGCATGCTTCTTGAAATGCTCTGTTTCGCGGTGCGCCGCCAGAGCCTTCTGATTGACATACTGCTCATAGATCAGCACCGTGTCGGGGTCGTCCTCGAGCTGGTGGGGGATGTAGCTCACGCAACCCGGCTCCTGGCGCGAGGCGGCGGCCAGGAGGCGCAGGGTCTCGGCTACATCGGCGCGGTCTTCCTGGTTGAAGCTGAGACGAACGAGAAAGCTGACCATGGTTTCGATTGTCTCCCACCCGAGCGGCGCCCACTGGGACATCCTCAGGCGATCTTTATGGATTATGCGTGAATTTCGTTGAGAGCCGCGGCAAATTCGGGCAAAACCATAGTCTGGTCGCGGTCGGGCCCTGTGGAAACCATGCCGATGCGCGCGCCGCTCTCCCGCTCCTGGAAGCGCAGATACTCCTTTGCGGCCGCGGGCAGCTTGTCGAAGTCGGTAATGCCCTCGGTGGAAGCCTGCCAGCCTTTGAGGGTAGTGTAGACCGGCTTGATCTGCTCCAGACCGGCAACGTCGGCGGGAATCTCGTCGGTGGTTTTGCCGCCGATTTCGTAGCCTATACAGATGGGAATCTCGGCCAGCGAGTCGAGCACGTCGAGCTTGGTAATCACCAGCCACTCCGCGCCGTTGACCTGGTTGGAGTAGCGCAGCAGCGGAATATCGAGCCAGCCGCAGCGCCGGGGCCGTCCGGTCACCGCGCCATATTCGTTGCCGCGGGCGCGCAGTTCTTCTCCGGCCGCGTCGTGGATCTCGGTGGGGAACGGCCCGCCGCCAACGCGCGTCACATACGCCTTGGTCACCGAGATCACGGTGCCGATGGCCGTTGGGCCGACGCCGGTTCCGGTGGCCGCTCCCCCCGCCGTGGCCGAGGAAGACGTCACAAAGGGATAGGTCCCGTGGTCGATGTCCAGCATGGTGCCCTGCGCGCCCTCGAACATCACGCTACGGCCCTGGGCCAGAATCTGGTTGAGCAGGCGGCCGGTGTCTCGCACAAAGGGGCGGACCTTCTCGGCTGCTGCCGCATACTCGTCAAACATCTTCTCGGGGTCCAGAGGCGCGGTGCCGGTTCCGAACAGCGCCCGGACGATCGCATTCTTCTCCGCGCAGGCCGCCTCGATATGGGTCTTCAGCAGCTCCGGATGTAGCAGGTCCACTACGCGCAGGCCGCTGCGGGCCATCTTGTCCTCATAGGCCGGACCGATGCCGCGGCTGGTGGTGCCGATCTTCTTGCGCCCCGGCGCGCTCTCGGCCGCCAGCTCGATCATGCGGTGATAGGGCAGAATGACCTGCGCGCGGTTGGAGACAAACAACTGCTCATCGACGGCGACGCCAAGCTGGCGAAGCTTGTCTACCTCTTTGAGGAAGGCGATGGGGTCGAGGACCACTCCGTTGCCGATGATGCCACGGCAGCCGGGGCGCAGCACCCCGCAGGGAATGAGCTGAAGGACGAATTTTTGACCGCCGATGATGACCGTATGCCCGGCGTTGTGCCCGCCCGCATAGCGCGCCACGGCGACAAACCGCTCGCTCAGCACGTCCACAATCTTGCCCTTGCCCTCATCGCCCCACTGGGCGCCCAGCACTACCGCCGTCTTTGCTCGCATCGTCCGTCCGTTTCTCACACGTCTACCCCGCGCAGGCTGGTCACTAAGGTGCCGCAAGCGCAGGGGAAGCAGATTCAGGCGCTTCGAAAAGGAAGCACCGTTATCGATTCTAAACCCTGCGTACATCGGTCGGGCACCAGTCTCTGGGCACTCAGCAGAGCGATTCCGGCCTGCCCGGTCCGGTTCGAACCCGGCAAAATGCACCGCCTCGCGACATTTTTTTTCGCAACTAACGCGGAAACCCGGTGTCTAGACTGTTCATCCGTACTCCGCTGGACGGCTGCTGACGCGGCTGGCGGCGCTGGATGGGTTCGACGCCCAGGGGGAACACCGGGCCCTTGTGAGGGAACATGAAACCCCAGCCCTTTCTGCGCCCCGCGCGCGGTGTGTTGCCTCCTGCTTTCTCGGTCGACTCCGCTGCTCCCGAACCCTCCGCCTCCCGGCCCCGCAATCGTCTCGCCGCAATGGCTCTGGTGGTGATTCCGGGCCTCTTCACCGGGCAAACCCTCGCCGCCCAGCAGGGCTGGCCGCAGAGTCCCCAGTACCAGCAGGCCTACCCGCCGCCGCAGCCCTACGCGCAGCAGCAATATGCGCCGCAATACGCCCCACCGCAGCAATACGCCCAGCCGCAGGGCTATCCGCAGCAGCAAACTTACGCCCAGCAGCCCTATTCGGACCCAGCCATGGTCGACCCGCAACAGGGCTTTGCGCAGCCGCAGCAGGGCGGCCAACCCTTTGCCGCCGAGCAGCTTGAGCAGCTGGCTGCTCCCATCGCGCTCTATCCCGATACATTGGTGGCGCAGATCCTGGCCGCCTCAACCTATCCGGCGCAGGTAATTGCCGCCGACAATTGGATCCACGCGCAGGGCTACGCCTCGGGTGACCAGATTGCCGCCGGAGCCGATGCCCAGGCCGACTGGGACCCCAGCATCAAGGCGCTGACCGCGTTTCCGCAGGTGCTGGACCTGATGAACCGCGACCTGCACTGGACCACCGACCTGGGCAACGCCTACTACAACCAGCCGCAGGATGTGTTGCAGACCATCCAGCTAATGCGGCAGAGGGCCGAGGACGCCGGAACGCTGCGCAGCACGCCGCAGGAGACGGTGACCTACCAACAGGGGTACATCCAGCTTGCGCCTCCGACGCCGCAGGTGGTGTACGTGCCTGCCTATAACCCGTGGGATGTCTACGGGCAGCCGGTGCAGCCGTATCCCGGATTCTCGCTGATCGGCGCGCTCGAGTCCTTTGCCGGGTCGGCGCCGGTGCGCTACGGGCTGGGCATCGCGATGTCTGCCTTCAGCCACACTCCGTTTGGCTGGGCGGGGTGGCTGCTCAACTGGCTGAGCTCGTCCATCTTCTACCACCAGTCGCCCTACTCATCGCAGAGCACCTCGGTGGCGCACTGGGGTGGAGGCGGTTCCTACGGGTCGCGGGGTGGCGGCATCAACCGCATTCCCAACGGCTTTGGACGCCAGCAGCAGGGATTCAACCGTTTCGGCAACCAGCAGGTCCAGCAGGGCTTTACCCGGCCGCCGGTACGGGGGCAGGAGAACTACGCGTACAGCCACGTTCCGGAGCAGCCGAACCGCGGTTACGCCGGGAGCTACGCACGGCCAGCGATGCGCGACTACCCGGCCACTCGGCCCCAGGCTCCGGTGGGGCAACCGGTGCGGCCGCAGCAGTCGTATGCGCGGCCCGGCGGCTACGGCTACGAAGGCTATTCGAACCGGACTCAGGCTTATGCCGCGCGGCCCGCTGCTCCGTATGGGGATCCGCGGCAGGGCTGGCGCGCGCCGGCGCAAAGCTACCCGCACAACGATTTCACACAGAGGTCCTACGCCGAGCCGCGGTCCTATGCGGAGCCGCGCAGCTACTCCGGCAGCCGCGGCTATGCCGAGTCCTACTCCAAACCGGAGCGCTCCGGCGGGATGAAGATGTTCGGTGGCGGCCACGGCGGGGAGAGCCAGCATTCCTCCTATAAGGCACCCAAAATGCCGAAAGCGCCCAAGATGTCCGGCGGTGGCCATTCCGGAGGCGGAGGTGGCGGACACCACGGCGGGGGTGGAGGGCTGTTCGGGCACGGCGGCCATCGCTAACCCCCGGTCCACCCCGTCCCTGCTGGCTGTTATATTTCCTTCGATGCAAAACCATCCTCTGGAACACCCGGTATTGCATCGAGGGAGAACCCCATGGAGTGGAGTGAGAGCACCAGACGGTCGTTTTTGAAGCAGATGGGCGCGGCAGGAGCACTTGCCCTTACCGCCGCAAACACTGAAGCGATGGCCGCGACAGCCGCGCAGGCTGCCTCGCCGTTGGAATCGGCGATGGCCGCGACGCGTGCGCGGCGGATGGCGTGGTGGCACCAGGCCCGGTTCGGCATGTTCATCCACTGGGGACTCTACTCGGTGATCGGGCAGCACGAGTGGGCCAAGCAGGTCGAGGGGGTGCCGCTGTTGCAGTACGAACTGCTTGCCAAACATTTCAAGCCCAAGCCCAACGCCGCCCGCGACTGGGCGCGCCTGGCCAAGGCTGCCGGCCAGAAGTACATGGTGATGACCACCAAGCATCACGAGGGCTTCTGCCATTGGGACACGCAGTTGACCGACTACTGCTCTCCCAAGCAGGGACCGGGGCGCGACCTGGTGCGCGAGTTTGTGGACGCGGCCCGCGCCGAAGGACTGCGCGTGGGCTTCTACTACTCGCTGATGGACTGGCACCACCCCGACGGCGCGACGTGCAAGACCGATCCGGCTGCCCGCAGGCGCTTTGTCGACTACACCCACGGCCTGATCCGCGAGCTGATGACCAACTACGGCAAGATCGACATTCTGTGGTACGACGTGGACTGGCCGCTCATCGCTGCGGAGTGGGAGTCGGAGCGGATGAACAAGATGGTCTTCGAGCTGCAGCCGGAGATCATCGTGAACGACCGCAATGGCGTGGCCGGCGACTTCGGCACCCCGGAGCAGGAAGTGAAGGCGGCCGAGTCGGGCCGGGCCTGGGAGAGCTGCATGACGCTGAACGACAGCTGGGGATTCAACCGCGGCGACGACTCGTGGAAGACGCCCAAGGAAATTGTGGCCAACCTGGCTAACTGCGCGCGAGGAGGCGGCAATTACCTGCTGAATATCGGTCCCAAGCCGGACGGGTCGATTCCCGAGGAGTCGGTGACGGTGCTGGAGGCCGTGGGCAAATGGCTGGAGACCAACGGCAAGGCCATTTACGGAGCGGAGCGGGGCGAGTTCGGCTGGAACTCGAACGCCAACTACACACGACGCGGCAACACCCTCTACATTCATCAGCAATACTGGCCGGGGCACACGCCGGCGGCGGAGTGGCTGAGCTTCTTCCAGCCGGAAGCGGTGATCGCCATCGGCGGGTTGAAGGCGAAGGCGAAGTCGGCACGGCTGTTGAAGACAGGCCAGCCGGTTCAGTTCACGCAGGACGAGTGGTCGCTGCGGTTGACAGGGCTGCCGTTGCAAGCGCCCGACCAGCCGGCGACCGTCATCGAAGTGGAGTGCGACGGCGTGCCCGACATCGACCACGACGCGCTGCGGCCTCTTTGGCCGCGATACAAGGTGGGGGTTAGCTAGCAGGCCTGGGCGCAAGCTCCCACCGGCGCCGGAGCCTGGGTCCCGGGTTTCGATTCCGAGGATCGGAATTGCCCCGCGCTTCACAAATAAGCCTTCTCCATTGAGCGATACCCCCATTACCGCACGCCTTATCCTCCGCCGCTGGCGGGACGAGGATCGTCTGCCGTTTCAGGCGATCAACGCCGACCCGCGGGTGATGGAGTTCTTTCCCGCGCTGCTCACGGCCGAAGAGACAGATCTCTTGATCGAACGCATCGGGAAGCATTTTGAGCGGTACGGGTTCGGGCTCTTCGCGGCGGAACTGATCGAGACACAGGAGTTCATCGGATTCGTCGGGCTCAATGTTCCTGGCTTCGATGCGACCTTTATGCCGGCGGTGGAGATTGGCTGGCGGCTGTCCTGCCAACACTGGGGTCGAGGGCTGGCCACCGAAGGCGCGCAGGCCGTGGTCCGCTACGCGTCGGAGACGCTTCAGCTTCCCGGCCTGGTTTCATTCACACCCGCCGGAAATCTCCGCTCCCGCCGCGTGATGGAGAAGATCGGCATGGTGCACGACCGGAGCGGCGGCTTCGACCACCCGCGCCTACCCGAGGGCCACCCGTTACGGCGGCACGTGCTTTACCGGTTGCATCCTCACCTGCATCCAGGCGGATAAACAGCAGGAAGTATGAAACTGCGCAGCCAAACCTGGATGCAAAAGGTCAGGAAATGGAAGTTTGCAGTTGACGGGACCGCCTGAAACGGCCGGCGGGCACAGCCTCGAGCGGCGCCGCCCCGCTCACGCCGTTGCGCACCGACTCGGTAAGCCGCGGCCTGTCCATCTCTCGCCTCAGATTGGCGATAATCTCCCGTGCCAATTCTATCCGGCTCTTCTTCTTCTTCAAATCCTTCATGGTCAAACTCCTCCTTGAGCGACAAGTAAATGGTGGGTGGTGCAGCGTGCCTGGGACTTCGTGACCAAAAGTCTTCAATCGGGTTTCGGACGTTTCCATCCACGCAGTCCCCTGGTGACAGGTTTCGCCGCCGATGGTCCTTCATCGCCGATCACTTATCCCCGGCTCTTAGTTGGCGGTCGTATCCGTTCCCGGCTTCCGCCCCAGCCGCATGGCGACCAGAACCTCCAGCAGCGTGGCCGAGTGACGAACCGATTCCGCCAGAATTTTGATGGCCTCTGCGACAGGGGCATGTTGTTCCGCCAGCGCGCCAAGGCTCTCGCTGACTTTATGGAGCTTTTCTGCTTCCTGGAGAATCTCGTTTGCGGGCATCGAGCACGCGGCCTTTCGGGAGCGTTGCTGGAAGCTTGACCGGTCTTTATCGCCTCCGGGTCACGACTCCAATAAGAGCCATAGTAGAAGCGCGTCAACGCAACGTATGCTCACATTGGACCACCGCAAACATGGCGGCAGCTAGCTCTCGTCAGGGTGCTGTTCGCTGCGAGTTTCCCCCTGCGACCTGTCCTCCGCAATCTGGATTCGCAGCGCATCGGCCACCAGCGCCGCCTCAACCGCGGCGCGTACCCGGTGAACCCGCACCACCGACGCTCCGTGCAGAATGGCCGCCACCAGGCCGGCGAGGCTGGCGGTCTCCCGGGCCTCGACGGGAGCTGCTTTTCCGGCATAGAGTGGCGCCAGCGCGTGGCCCAGAAACGATTTGCGGCTGACGCCGGCCATCAGCGGCCGGCCCAGCGACAGCAACTCCGCCTGGCGCGCCAGCAGCGCGAAATTCTCGCCGCCGCGCTTGCCGAAGCCGTAACCGGGGTCAAGGACAATGGACTCTGCTGCGATCCCCGCCGAGGAGGCATAGGCAAGCCTTGACTGCAATCCCGAAATGACCGTCGCAAGCAGTGCGTCCGCAGGGAGTTGTGCCTGAGCACCCCACTCGTCCGGCCTCCCACGCGTGTGCGTGAGCACAACGCCGCAGCCTGCTTCCGCGCACACGGCGGCCAGTCCGGAGTCCCAGAGAAAACCGCTCACGTCGTTGACGATTTCCGCACCCGCGGCCAGTGCCGCCCGCGCCGTCGAGGCCTTGTAGGTATCCACGGAAACAATCGCTTCCGGCCTGACTTTGAGGATTCCTTCGAGCGCCGGCAACAGGCGAGCCTGTTCTTCCTCCGCGCTGACTGCGAGCGCGCTGCCTGGACCGTCACCTTCGGTCAAGGAAGAGCCTGCCCGCGCTCCCGGCCGTGTGCTCTCCGCGCCCAGGTCGAGCAGATCGGCACCCTCGTCCAGCAATTGCATGGAGCGGGCGACGGCGGCTTCGGGGTCGAGGAAGAGGCCACCGTCGCTGAACGAGTCGGGGGTGATGTTGACCACGCCCATGACGAGGGTGCGGCGGCCGAGTTCGAGCGTGCGGGTGCGGAGCTTCCATTGCGCGACTGTCCGCCGAACTCCCCCTGGCTCTTTCAATTCGACCTCGATGGATGGCGCAATTCGTTCCTGTCCAGGCTCCTGCCGAGCTGAAGACGCCGCCGACCCTACAATGGTACGCCGCGGCCTTGTTCCCTCCTGCTAAACTCCCTGCATGAATTGCCTTCGGCGAATCCCCGTGTTCTTTGTGGCCGCCGCGCTGCTCCCCGCCAGCTTTTCTCCGCAGTCCCACTCCCGCGACGCCAAACCAGCGGTCCCGGCCAATGTCCAGCTCGATGAAAGGATCAAGGCCATTCTCGCCGAACCGGCGCTTGGGCAGGCCGAGTTCGGCGTCGCGGTCAAGACCCTCGACGGGGTGGTTCTTTACGGCTACAACGACGCCCGGCTGTTCACCCCAGCCTCCAACGCCAAGCTCGCCACCACGGCCGCGGCCTTCGCCCTGCTGCCGGTGGACGACCTGACCTGGACCACCAACGTGGTTGCAGATGGCGTGATTGACCCGCAGGGCGTGCTGCACGGCGACATCGTCCTGCTGGGCAGCGGCGACCCTGCGCTCAGCGACCGGCACTACCCCTATCAACCCCCGCAGGCCGCCACGCTCGCCCCGGCGCAGGCCGCGCCAACCCCGGCCCCCACGGAGCCGGAAAAGCCGCCCAGTGCCATGGACATCCTGGATCTGCTTGCCGAGCAGGTGGAGCAGGCCGGCGTGCGTAGCGTGGATGGCAGCGTGGTGGGTGACGATACCTATTTTGTGGACGAACCCTATGGCGAGGGCTGGGCGTGGGACGACCTGCAATGGAGCTACGGGGCGCCCGTTTCCGCCCTCACCTTTGCAGACAACACCGTTGAGCTGAACATTTCCGCCGACCCCTCCGCGCCCAACAAGTTGGTCGAGGAATGGGTTCCCAATGTGGAGTATTACCAGCTGGAAGACGACATGACTCCGACGCCAGCCGGCCAGACGGCTCACCCCGGCCTCGACCGCCGGCCGGGCGCGCTGTTGATCCGCGCCTGGGGCACCGTTCCCGCCAACGGGCTTCATGCCGGAATGGCGACCGAGGACCCCGCCGAGTTTACCGCCGCCGCCTTCAAGCAAGCCCTGGCCGGCCGCGGCGTGGCCGTCAACGGCGCTGCCGTTTCAAAGCACAAGTTTTCCATCGAAACTTCCACATTTGCCGAGGCACGCAGCCAACCGGTGCGGATCATCCCCTCGCAGCGGACCGTCATCGTGGCGCCGCTCGAAGGACGCCGGATCCTGGCCACGCACGTCTCCGTACCCCTGGCCCAGGACATTACAGTGACCAACAAGGTGAGCCAGAACCTGCACGCCGAGCTGATGCTGCGCCTGCTGGGCAAGACTTTTGGCACGGACGGCAGCTTCGCCCAGGGTGCACGGGTTGTGCGTCAGTTTCTGGTGGACGCGGGCGTGAATGACGCCGACTTTTTCCTCTACGACGGCTCCGGCATGAGCCCCGACGACCGCATCGCTCCGCGTGCGTGCGCGCAACTGCTCAGCTACGCCTCGCGTACCGCGTGGGGAACGGCCTGGCGCGATACTTTCCCAGTCGCCGGCGTCGACGGAACTCTGGTGAATCGCTTCAAGAATTCGCCGCTCAAGGGCCGCCTATGGGCCAAGACCGGAACGCTGAGCGAGGCCAATGCTCTGAGCGGGTACCTGACCGCAGCCAGCGGCAAGACGCTGGCCTTTTCCATTCTGGTCAACGGGCACCGCCCTGGGAGCGATGCCGAAATCCAGGCCATCGACCGCATCGCGGAGGCCATCGCCGCCTCGGAGTAAGCCTTGTATCATCAAAGCAGCATGCGCACTTCATTCTTTGCAGCTTCCATCGCTCTCGTGGCCTGCGGGTTTGCGCTGGCCGGCTGCCGCTCGCTGCCGCCCTCGAAACCGGAGTCGCTTTGGACTCCCGAGGAGGCCAGAGGCGCGCAGGTCTATCGCGTCAAATGCGGCAAGTGCCACAGACCTAACGACACGCGCCCGCTCAACGGCCCCGGCCTGCAGGCGATCACGAAGGTCAAGGCCATGCCCAGCGGCACCCCGCCCACCGACGAACGCATGACCTATGTGATTGTTCACGGGCGCAACATGATGCCCGGCACGCAACTGACCGACGACCAGTTGAACGATCTGCTGGCCTACTTGCACAGCCTATGACGGCCCAGGGCGAGAAGAGCCCGCTGCCGCCGCTGCGCCCGGACCTGTTACAGCTGCCGGGCCTGGCGGCCATCAGCCTTTATCTGCTGGTGCTGGCCGGGGTCATCATTCTCGGCGTGGTTGCCGGACGCCATTATCCGCCTTTGTTCCTCATTTTTGCCGCATTTTTCATGGCTGCCAGCGCGGGCCTGCTGATGCTCTTCCGCTGGGCCTGGGCGCTGGCCCTGGCGGCCGTCTTTCTGCTGGTGGTCTACAACCTGTGGATCTTCTCCAGCCAGCACCAGGGGGCAGCGCTGGTGCAGGGGTTACTGAACCTGATTTTCTTCTTGTACCTGGTGCGGCCCGAGGTGCGGGAGAAGCTGCGGTAGGGCGAGCAAACAATCAGCTTGCTCCACGACCGCGAAATGGTACTCTTTTGCCCATGCCGCGTACATCTTCCCGCATCTTGCTTTGTTTCGCTCTCACTGCTGCCACCGTTCTTCCTGCCGGCGCTGCAGATGCCCCCAAGAAGCGCGACATCACGCTCGACGATCTGGCGCGATTTCAACGCGTTGGCGCTCCTGTCGTCTCTCCCGAGGGCGATTGGGTGGCCTACACGGTAAGCCAGACCGACACCAAGGAGGACAAGGTCCAGTCGCACCTTTGGATGGTCAAGTGGGACGGGTCGGTGCGCCTGCAGCTCACCTTCGGCAAGGAAGGCGCCTCCGCGCCGCGCTTTAGTCCCGATGGCCGTTTCATCAGTTTCATGTCTTCGCGCCCCGGTCCGGCCAAGGACACGCAGGTGTGGTTGCTCGACCGGCGCGGAGGTGAGGCCGAGCAGCTGACCGCCATCACCGACCGGGAAATCGAGAGCTACAGCTGGTCGCCGGACGCGAAGAAGCTGCTCCTCACCCTCCATCCCAAGGACGAGCCGGATGCCGAGGAAGGCAAGCCGCCCGTTCCGCCCAAGCCGATCGTCATCGATCGCTACCACTTCAAGCAGGACATCCATGGCTACCTGCGTGACGATACGTGGAATGCGCTCTACATTTACGACCTTGACACCAAGAAAGCCGAAAAGCTGACTACGGCGAAAAACGTAGAGGAGGAGGATGCGGTCTGGTCACCCGATGGGGCGTGGATCGCCTTTGCCAGCAACCAGGAAACGGACCCGGACCGCAGCAACAATACCGACATCTTTGTCGTGGCGGCCAAGACCGGCTCGGCACCCCGCAAGCTGACCACCTGGACCGGACCCGACGATGGCCGTCTGGCCTGGTCGCCCGATTCGAAATCCATCGCCTATGCACAAGGCGCAGAGCTGAAGCTGCTGGAGTACTCCCAGGCGCGTCCGGCTGTGGTGACTCTCGACGGCAAGATCAGTTATCCCGCCGCCAGGCTGGATCGCAGCGTGCGCGAGCCCATCTATTCGGCCGATGGACAACTGAGCTACCTCGTGGCTGACGATCGCAACCGATACCCTGCGGAGGTTGAGCTCGCCGGCAACGGAGCGAGGCGGCTGCTGACGCAGCAGGGCGCGGTGATGGGATGGGATCAGGCGGCAGGCCATACGGCTGTGCTCTATACCAACGACAGCGCGCCCGCGGAGATTTACGCGCTTGAAAGCGGCGCATTGCGCAAGCTGACAACGCACAACGACGCGCTTTTGGCCGAACTGAACCTGGTGGCGACCGAGGATGTGGAATTCAAGAGCAAGGACGGGACCGATGTGCATGGCCTGCTTACGCGGCCTTCCGGCTTCACGGCCGGTACGCCCGTGCCCATGATTCTCTTCATCCACGGCGGGCCCAATGGACAGGATGAGCATGCATTCGATTTTCTGCGCCAGTTTGTGGCCACCAAGGGCTACGCGGAGCTGAATGTCAATTATCGCGGCAGCTCCGGACGCGGCCAGGATTACTCCAAGGCCATCGCCGCTGACTGGGGCCACCTGGAGGTCGAGGATCTGCTGGCTGGCGTGGACAAGGCCGTCGCCATGGGAGTGGCCGACCCTAACCGGCTGGCCGTGACGGGATGGAGTTATGGCGGCATCCTGACCGATTACACCGTTGCCAGCACCGATCGCTTCAGAGCCGCGATCAGTGGCGCCGGGGTCGCGGCGCCCATGGCATTCTATGGAGTGGACCAATACATTCTGCAGTATGACAACGAGCTGGGCCCGCCATGGAAGAATCCACAGCTCTATCTTAAGATGAGTTATCCTTTCCTCGAAGTGGACAAGCGCATCCACACGCCGATGCTCTTCATGGGCGGGACCTCGGACATGAATGTGCCGCTGCTGGGCAGCGAGCAGATGTACCAGGCGCTGCGTTCGCTGGGCCGGCCCACCGAGTTGGTCGTCTATCCCGGGCAGTTTCATGGCTTCACGCGGCCCAGTTACATCCGCGACCGCTACGAGCGCTGGTTGGCGTGGTGGGATAAGTACCTGAAGCCTGCCTCAACCGCGGTACCGGCGACCGCGCCCGGGGCGGAGCCAAAGAAATAACCGACCTTGAAGACTGTCCAAAGGGGGACAGAGGAAATGAAGCTGATTTTCATGTACGGTTTACCTGCCACGGGCAAGCTCACCATCGCCCAGGAGCTTGTGGCCATTACCGGCTACAGGCTCTTCCCTAACCACGAGGTTGTGGACATGCTTCTGTCCGTTTTTGAATTCGGCAGCCCCGAGTTCGTCACCCTGCGCGAAGAGATGTGGCTCTCTGTCTTTCACAAAGCCTGCCACAGTAAGTTGCCGGGCCTGATCTTTACGTTCGCGCCGGAGTCAACGGTGCGGCCGGAGTTCATCGGCAGGACCATCAGCACCGTCACGGTGGCGGGCGGCGAGGTCGACTTTATTGAGCTGACCTGCCCCTTGCCGGAGCTGAAGCGCCGCATGGGCAGCTTGTCCCGCCTGCAATATAAGAAGCTGACCTCGGTGCCCCTGTTCGAGCAGTTGCACGACGAGGGCAGCTTCGACGCGGGCTACATGCCCGAGCCCAGGCTCTCCATCAACACCAGCCTCATCCAGCCTCCGCGGGCCGCGCTCCAAATTGCGCGCGCGCTTGACCTGATGCCCTCGATGTAGCTTGCGTCAGATGCCGGGCGGGCAGAATTCGTTTCGTTGGCTGCGCAGCCGGTCCCAATCCGATCCCGCTACAATAAAGGCGTGATGGAACTGGTCCAGATTGCCCCGGCGCAGAAGATTCCCGCTCCCAAACCGGAGTGGCTGAAGGCGCGCGCGCCGGTGGGCGAGAACTACCACGACGTGAAGCGGCTGGCGCGCTCGCTCAACCTGCACACGGTGTGCGAGAGCGCGCACTGTCCCAACATCGGCGAGTGCTGGCATCACAAGACGGCCACCTTCATGATGCTCGGCAACCTGTGCACGCGCCGCTGCGGCTTTTGCGCGGTGCCCAAGGGACGGCCCGAGCCGATCGACTTCGACGAGCCGAGGCGCGTGGCGGAAGCCGTGGCCACGCTGGGCCTGGAACATGCCGTCATCACCAGCGTGAACCGCGACGACGACCTGGTGGGTGGGGCGCGTATCTTCGCCACGGTGATCGAGGAGATTCGCCGCCAGGCCCCCGGCTGCCGCGTCGAGGTGCTGATTCCGGATTTCCAGGGCAATCGGGAGGCGATCAGGATTGTGGTGGAGGCGCGGCCCGAGGTGCTCAACCACAACACCGAGTCGGTGCCGCGGCTCTACCGCGTGGTGCGTTCGGGAGCGCGGTATGAGCGAACGCTTGAATTGCTGCGCTACTCGAAGGAGCTGAACGCGGCGGGGATCACCAAGTCCGGCGTGATGGTGGGGCTGGGCGAGGAGACTGTGGAGCTGTTGCAGGTTTTCCGCGACCTGGCAGCCGTGCATTGCGACATCCTGACTATCGGGCAGTATCTGCGGCCTTCGCGCGACCACCTGCCCATGGCGCGGCTGTACACGCCGCGCGAGTTTGCCGAGCTGAAGACTGAGGCGCTGAAGATGGGCTTCCGGCATGTGGAGTCGGGGCCGCTGGTGCGGTCGAGCTACCACGCACATGAGCAGGCGGCTTCTGTGAGTCTGGCTGTGCCAGCGTAGCGATTCCGGCTGGCTCCAGCCGGGACGATTTCAACCGCGGGGTCCTGTACGCCCCGGCGATTCCGCTAATATATTGTTTTGGAAGGAACGAGGAGAAAGATGGCAGTCTCAGTGATGGCCGGAATCCCGGCGCTCAAAGAACTTTCCAGCGACCTCAAGCGGCGGATGGACCAGGGCGTAGCCACATTCCAGGCCAACCTGGCGTCGACGCGCACCGGCCGGGCCAGCGTGCACATGCTCGACCAGGTCAAGGTGGACTACTACGGCACCCACATGCCCATCAACCAGCTGGCGCAAGTCTCCACGCCCGAGGCGCAACTGATCGTGATTTCGCCCTACGACCCGACGATCATCAAAGACATCGAGAAGGCGCTACAGGCCGCCGACCTGGGGCTCAACCCGCAAAGCGACGGCAAGGTGGTCCGCGTGCCCGTTCCGCCCATGACCGAGGAGCGGCGCCGCGACGTCTGCAAGCACTTGAACAAGGTGCTCGAGGAGCATCGCACCGCCATCCGCAACGTGCGCCGCGACGGCAACGACGTGCTGAAGAAGCTGGCCAAGGAGAAGAAAATCAGCGAGGACGACGAGAAGAGGGCTCTGGAAGAAGTGCAGAAGATGACCGACGAAGAGATTCGCCGCATGGAAGAGCTCTCGCGCAAGAAGGAAGCGGAAGTGATGCAGGTGTGAGGGCCATTCATTCGCAATGACTGCGAACCTTTCCGCGAAGCGCGCAGATTGAGCCCCTGAAGCTGACTTGCCGTTGTGCGTCGCCGGCTTCAACGATAGCCAACACAGGAGTGATGCACCCTGTTCGCGGCGATCCGCGAAGAGACAGCCCGCTATTTCGGCTGGTACTCGAGCTTCGGGTACCAGTCAATTCCACGACCTTCCGGCGTAAGGTCCAGCATGAGCCAGAGGGGATCTGGATCGGGCGCGCCGCGCGGATCCTGACCGGGGTCGGCCATTGCACCACTCATCTCGCCGCTGTAGTAGTGAAATACCTTCCCGCTACGGCGAGTGAACACACTGAAGCCGGGCACGTCGGCATCCGCCGCATTGACATACGTCCGTGTGTAGACGCCGGATACGTCGGAGAAAAATGGGAGGTTCGCGAAGCCGCGCTGCCTCTTGTAGTCCGCCAGCCGCTCGATAGATGACCGTGCCGTCACTGCGATCGCTGTCCGCTCGCGCAGGTTAACAGCTGTGCCATTCCAGGAGCTCAAAAACGATGTGCAACTGGGACATGGCAGCTTCCGGTCTGGCCCGTACATCATGCTGTAAACCATCAATGTTTGTTGATCGCCGAAAAGACTGCTGAATCGAATCGGACCCGTCTCGGAGACAACTTCGAAGTCCTGTGGCACCTCGCCACCGTTCGGTAGAGCGCGCCGCTGAGCGGCCACTCGCTCAATGTGGCGGCGCAGTTCAATTTCTTCCGCAAGCAGCTCATTGCGGGCCGTGCGGTACTCCGCACTCTCATTAGGGAAATGAGAAGAATTAGCGTCGGCAAGATCACGAGCGGGTGAAAGCGTTTGCGTCATAAGGCATCAGGCCTCCCGGTGCATATTCTAACGCCACCTCGCCACCGCGCGGAGGACCGCCGGGGGGGCCTCCCATCCGTGAGTTGCTTTTGAATCCGTCCTGATGCGGCGTCGATTCAGGGATAGATCCGGTGCAGCGTCCGCGCGAAGGGGATGGTTTCGCGCACGTGGTCGAGGCCGCAGATCCAGGCTACGGCGCGCTCGATGCCCATGCCGAAGCCGGCGTGGGGGACGCTGCCGTAGCGGCGCAGGTCGAGGTACCACTCGAAGGCCTCTCGCGGCAGCTTGTGATGATCGATGCGCGAGCTCAAAAGCTCATAGCTCGATACGCGCTGCGAGCCGCCGATGATTTCGCCATAGCCTTCGGGCGCGAGCACGTCGACGCACAGCGCGAGGCGCGGGTCTTTGGGGTCGGGCTCCATGTAGAAGGCTTTGACGTCTGCCGGATAGCGGTTGACCATGACCGGACGATCAAATTGCGAGCTCAGCCAGGTCTCGTCGGGAGAGCCGAAGTCGTTGCCGTACTCGAAGGGGGCTTCAAGCTGGCCGGTCTTGTAGGCCGCATTGAGCATGGCCGCGGCATCGTCGTAAGTCAGGCGAGGGAACGGCGGGACGATGCCCTCCAATTTGGCGCGGTCGCGGCCAATCACGGTGAGCTCGGGACCGCGATTCTTGAGGACGCTCTGCACGATGTGCGAGAGGAAGTTTTCGGCCAGTTCCAGCAGGCCGTCGAGGTCGCAGTAGGCTACCTCGGGCTCGATCATCCAGAACTCGGTGAGATGGCGGCGGGTCTTCGACTTCTCCGCGCGAAAGGTGGGGCCGAAGCTGTAGACCTTACCGAGCGCGAGGGCTGTGGACTCAATGTAAAGCTGGCCGGACTGGGTGAGAAAAGCCGGCTCGCCGAAGTAGTCCACCGGAAACAGCGTCGAGGTGCCCTCGCAAGCCGCCGGGGTGAGGATGGGCGGATCGGTGCGGATGAAGCCGTTCTGGTCGAAGTATTCCGCCGCGGCGCGCATGATCTCGGCGCGGATGCGCAGGATGGCCGACTGGCGCGGGGAGCGGACCCAGAGATGACGGTGCTCCATCAGGAAGTCGACGCCGTGCTCCTTGAGGGTGATGGGGTAGGGGTCGGACTCGGGAACTCTCTGGATGACTTGGACGTTCTCGACGTCGAGCTCGTAGCCGCCGGGGGCGCGCTTGTCGGCGCGGACTTTGCCGGTGACGATGACGCTGGACTCCTGCGTGAGGCCCTTGAGCGCCTCGAAAACCTCCGGCGCAACGCTCTTGACGTGGGCCACGCCCTGCACGGTGCCGGTGCCGTCGCGAAAGATGGGGAAGAGCAGCTTGCCGCTCTCGCGGGAGTTGTAGAGCCAGCCTTTCAGTGTGACGGACTGTCCCTCGTGCTGGCCTAAGCTGGCGATGGTCGCCACCTGCGGTGGGGCAGGCACCTGCGGTGCGGCGGACGCCGCTGGCGCGGCAATAGAGTCGGGTACAGCGGGTGCGGTGCTTTCATCAGGCATGGATAAGTCCCTCAAATCGGCCGGCGAAAACCAACGCCTGCCGGACTCTCCAGCATAAACCGCGCCGCTCCTTCAGGGGGCTGTCGTAATCTGAGTCAACAACTCCGAGGTACGCTGGGCGTCGGCTTCTCTCGTGGGCATAACCTTTCCTCCTGTCACCCGCGAGAGCACGCCCTCCAGCAGCGGCGTGGCCCAGGCAAGCTGCCGCGCCCGGATCATCGCATCCCAGAGCGGCTCGAACTTCTTCCACCCCGACGCATAGAAGAAGTGCTTCGCCTGGTGCTTCAGCGTGCCGTGGTGCAGCGAGGCGCGGGCGATCGATCCCCAGCGATAGAACTCGCCATACGCCCAGTCGTATCCTGCCTTCAGTGCTTCCGGCTTGAGCCGCGCCGGACGAAAGACAACATGCCTGGTGTCGTAGAGGTCCCAGTCGCGCGTCAGCATGCGGCCCTCCTGCACCATGCGGGCGTGCAGCCGCGTGCCAGGGTAGGGGGTCTGGATGTGAAATGTCGCCGTTGTGATGCCGTGCTCGATGGCCCAATCCACCGTGCGCCGGAACACGTCTTGCTCGTCATCGTCCATGCCGAAGACAAAGCTGCCGTTGATCATGATGCCCAGCGAATGGAGGCGATCGGCAACGGCCTTGTAATCACGCCCAAGGTTCTGCCGCTTGTTGCTGCGCTTCAGGTTCCCAGGCGTCAGCGTCTCAAACCCTACAAAGATGCTGCGCAGCCCCGCCTCCGCGGCGCGCTCGATCAGGTCTCCGCGCAAGATCGAGTCCACCGTTGCCGCGCCCTGAAACAGCCGCTTCATGCCCTTCATGCCATCAAACAGCGCTTCGCCAAAGCGCCGGTCGCCGAGCAGGTGATCGTCGAGGAAGTAGAGATGCCGTCCCGGCAGGCGATCGATTTCAGCCAGCGCATCGTCCACGCGCTGGGTGTAAAACCCGCGCCCACCCTCAAAGAACGCGTCCTTGTAGCAGAAGTCGCAATGCTGCGGGCAGCCGCGCGTCACAACGATGGAATTCGGCACCAGGTAATGGGTGCGGCGGATAAGATCGCGGCGAATGGGCGGAACGCGCTCCAGTGTGCGCCCCGCGGCCGATGTGTAAACAGGCTCAGGCTTCCCCGCGCGAAAGTCCTTGAGGAATTGCGGAAAGGTCTGTTCGCCCGGCCCCAGAAAAATGGCGTCCGCGTGAGCCGCGGCCTCTTCGGGAAGTGAAGTGACGTGGAGCCCTCCCAGGCAGACAAACACCCCGCGGCTGCGGTAAAGGTCGGCGATCCGATAGGCTCGATAGGCGTTGGTGATGTAGACCTGGATCACTACCAGGTCCGGCACATCGTCGGTGGTGAGCCGCTCCACATGCTCATCCACAATCTCCGCCCGGTCATTTGGAGACAAATATGCGGCCAGCGTGGCCAGCCCCAGCGGCGGAAAAAGAGAATACTTGATGGGCCGCCAATAGGGGCTGGTCGCCTCAGTCAGCGCCGGCAAGATGAATTTGGCCCGCAGCGGGCGCGTGATCGACGCCCTCATCGCACGCCTCCCGTGCAGACTGCCGGAGTCGGCGCCGCCGGCACGCCGCCAAAGCGGCGCTCCCGGCTCCTGAATTCTGCCAGCGCGGCATCCAGATCGGAGGCGTCAAACTCCGGCCACATGCGATCGCTAAATACGAGTTCGGCGTAGGCGCACTCCCACAGCAGGAAGTCGGAGAGGCGCTTCTCGCCGCCGGTGCGGATCAGCAAATCGACATCGCTGCTTTGCGCGGTCAAGGCCTCCATCAGCATGCGGCCCAGCTGATCAGGTGAGGAAATTCCTCGGTCCGGCAGAGCGGCCACTGCATCGGCAGCGGCGCGCGCAATGGCGTCGCGCGACGAGTAGTCAATGGCAACGCGAAGATGCAGCCCGCGACCCGCGGCGGTTATCCACTCGGCACGGTCAATCTCGCGTAACACAGGTTTTGCCAGCCGGTCGCGGCGGCCGATGATCTGCAACCGAGCGCCGCGCTGGCGCAGCTGTTCCGTCTCAAGGCGCAGGAAGGCGCGCAACAGCCAGAAGATGCTCTGCACCTCCGAAGCCGGGCGTCGCCAGTTGTCGGAGCTGAACGCGTAGACGGTGAGCCGGCCGATGCCCGCCTCGTCCGCGCGCTCCACCACCCGGCGCAATGCGGCCACTCCGGCGCGATGCCCAGCCACACGCGGCAATCCGCGCCGCGTAGCCCAGCGGCCGTTGCCATCCATGATGATGGCTACATGCAATCCATCATGCCCATCACTTTGCATTGCAAAGTTACCTCGCAAAAAAAAGTTCAAGCCCGCGATGGGGCTAGTCCGTGCGCGCTGGCGGGCAACTGCTGCTCTTTCGTGCCCTTCGCCGCATCGCGAACTACCTGCTCCAGCGTCTCCAGGTACTCCATGTAGCGCGCGCGGCCCGAAGCGGTAATGCGGCAGATGGTCAGGGGACGATTGCGGTCGGTCTTCTTCACGATCTCGACCAGCTTGCCTTTTTCGAGCACGCGGAGATGGCGATTCAGATTCCCGTCGGTCAGGGCACAGAGCTGTTTCAGATCGCCGAACGCCAGCCCCTTCGGATTCGTGATCAGGGACGTCAGCACGCTCAGGCGGGCACGCTCGTGAATCACGCGGTCGAGGCCTTCATAGGCAAAGCGTGCCTCGCTGCCGCCAGATTTAGCTTTCATCGCTACCCTCCTTCGCGGCAAACAGTAGAATGCCCGCGACCATCACCTGACCTGCTCCATAGGGAATGCCCATGGCCCATGGCGAGAGCGCCCGGTTATCCGCCAGCGCAAGGCAACTCAGGCCGGCAAGCAGGTACCATGCGCCCACGGCGGCCACAGGTCGCGGCAGAAAGCGGCACGACGAAAACACGCCGAGGCTGAAGATGACCTGCCACAGCCCTGGAATCATCCACAGAGCCGAGGGAACGAATTGCACCAGCACAAAAGTGACCAGCGCGCCCACCCCGACCGACGGTAGAAACTGCTCGACGGCCATACGGATCATCTCGTCCGCCATGCCCGAATGAATGCGCTGCGTGCGCGCGTACATCTCTGTACCGATCACCGCAGCGGAAAGGGCCGCGGTCACGATCCAGATGGCCAGGTACGTGGCCATGTGATTGGCCGGATCGGGCGCCCATAGCGACTGCAGCCCGGCCGCTACCAGCGCAAGAACGCCGGTGCCGGCAAGCGTTGCCGGGCCGTACCCGCGAAACTCGGTTGACAGCGCCATCTGCCTGCGGATGCTGCCGATGTCGCCCAACGCTTTGTGAAGATCGTTCATGCCGTTCTCACTTTGTATTGCAAAGTAAACCAACCGCTGACGAATGTCAAATGCGCGGGAAGGCCGCATGGACTATTGCGCGGGTTCAAGCGCCGCGGCCAGCGCTGCTTCCAGGTTCGGGTGCGCAAACTGGAAGCCGGCATTGATGAGCCGGGCGGGAAAGACGCGTGCGCTGGAGAGCAGCGCTTCGTCGGCCATCTGGCCCAGGGCCAGGCGCAGGGCGAAGGCGGGTGCTGGCAAAATGGCTGGCCGGTGGACGGCCCGGCCGAGTGCGCGGGTAAACTCCGCATTGGTGACGGGCGCGGGAGCGGTCAGATTGACGGGGCCGGCGAGTGTGGACGCGGCAGAATTCGAGCCCAGGGCGAAGAGGACCGCGGCCACGGCGTCAGCCAGGCTGATCCAGCTCATCCATTGATGGCCGGAGCCGAGCCGCCCGCCCACGCCCAGGCGGAAGAGGGGCAGCATTTTTGCCAGCGCGCCGGCGCCCGGTCCCAGCACCACGCCGAAACGCAAATGAACCACGCGGATGCCGGCTTCGGCGGCAGGCCCTGCGGCCGCTTCCCACTCCCGGCAGAGATCGGCGAGAAATCCGGTTCCGGGGCTGGAACGTTCATCGAGTAGATCGTCGCCGCGGTTGCCATAGATGCCGGTGGCGGAGGCGACAAGAAGAGTTTTCGGAGGCTGGCGAAGACCGGCCAGTGCGGCGGCCAGGGCCTGCGTGGATTCCACCCGGCTGGCGCGGATCTCGCGTTTGTAAGCCGCTGTCCAGCGGTGAGCGGCCACGCTGGCCCCGCTCAAGTGGATGGCCGCTTCCAGGCCTTCAAGCGGCTCAGTATCTGCGATGGAGGGCGATGCCGCAGGGTTCCACCGCAGTTGCTCCGGCGCGACAGGGTTGCCCCGCACCAGTTGCAGGAGTTGGGCGCCGCGGCCAGCCAGCGCCAGGCGCACGGCCGTCCCCAGCATTCCGGAGGCGCCGGAAAACAGGATTCTGGGTGAAACGCGGTCTGTGTTGACGGGATAGATTTGACTTTCCCCCTGATGAATACGATACCGCCGCTTGCTACAGGATTATTTAGCAGCATAAGAATGTTTTTTGATCTGGACAACATTCCGTTCGTTGGAGCATCCTATTCCTTGGAAAGACTGGAGAAACGCATGGGCGAGGCGGCAGCGGTCAAAGTTGAAGAAACGCAGAAGACCCAGGTCGATCCGGCGACCGCCGAGAGGTTTATTGCCGAAAAGCGCATCGGCGAGCGCATCAAGCGGCTGCGGCTCAAGAAATCGATGGGCCTGGTAGAGCTCGGCAAGCATACGGGCCTCTCCGCCAGCTTTCTGTCGCAGCTTGAGACTGGCCGCGTGGTCCCCACGCTGCGCAATCTCTCCCGCATCGCCATGGTCTTTTCCAAGGACCTCTCTTATTTTTTCGAGACCGAGCCCAACGCGCTGTTCCGGATTCACCGCCGCAGGGACCGCGTGCGCCTGCCGCAAACCGGCGTGGCTGTGCCCACCTACTATTTTGAGAGCCTCGGCTACATGGTTCCCGACCGGCACATGGACCCCTACTTTGCCGAGTTTGTTCCGCTGACCAGGGAGATGGAGCCGCGGGCGCACATGCACCCGGGGTTCGAGTTCCTCTATGTGCTGGACGGTGAGCTGGAGATTCACCACGGCGACCAGGCCTGCACGCTGGAGGACGGGGATGCGATCTACTTCGATGCCAGCACGCCGCATTCGTACCATTGCGCGGGGAAGAAGCCGGCCAACGCCATCATCGTGACCATGCACCAGGCCCCGCCCGCGCAACCCATCCCGATGCGTGCCGCGACTCAAACGGCGCGGCTCGAGACCCAGGCTCCGAAAGGAGTTCCTGCGCCGGTTGTCCGCTGAGTTCCGTCCCAAAGCTCCTGTCGCCGCCCCTGTGCAACACTTTCCGCATGTCCGGGTTCTAACCGGTGAGCGTCGCGCAGAAGCCTGAGCGGGGCATCGAAACTCTCCCATCGAGGACAAACAAATGAAGAAATGGCTTGCACTTGGGGCCTTGTTGCTGCCTCTCTCTTTGGCTGGTTGCGCGCACCCGCAGCCTGTCGCTGTTTACGCCCCGCCACCGCCGCCGGCTGAATTCAACGAGGCTGCGCGCCAGGGCTTCCACGACGGCTATGAAGCCGCAAAACGCGATGTGGAGCGTAATGTGCCTCCGGGCGTGGAAAAGCACCCCAGGTTCCGCAATCCTCCGGTGCCGCCGCCGGCAGTGGAAGAGTACCGCCATGGCTTCCGCGAGGGCTACCAGTCGTTCCTGCACCGTACGCCGCCTCCGGGATACTGAGGGCGGGCACGAAAGAGCGGCTCGGGCGGAGCAACTCTGCCGGGGTCGCTACTCGCCTTACTCCGCAATTCCGGCGAAGTACTCCGCCACTTCCTGCCAGTTGTTCACGCGGACGAAGCCGGTTGCGCTGAGGTTGTGCGGTGCGGTGTAGAGCAGTCCCTGACCCTCAAAGCGCAGCAGGTTGCGGGGCAGATCGTCGATCAGGTAGTCGGCGCGCAGAATGCTCTTGTTGCCGCAGAAGACATAGTGCGTGGGCGGAATGAACGGGAAGTGGCGCTGCAGCCAGCGATACTTGGGGCCGAGCGAGTTGGGCACGGTCATGGCCTGGGTGGCGATGAAGACCTCGAAGCGCCGGCTCAGGTCTTTGAGAACATCCTGCGCGCCCGGCATCAGCGCCAGGTCCTCGAAAAAGTCTTCCGCATCCAGGAAGGCCCGCAACTGCGTCTGGCGGTCCGCGGGAGTGACCTCCCAGAGGCCTTTGCCGGCCAGGTCCTGTGGCCGAATCTCTTCGTCGAAGGTCTGGTTGTAGCGGCGCAGGTGCTCGGCCAGCGTATCCGCCATTACCTCATCCATGTCCACGCAGATGCGCCGCAAGGTTGGCCCCTTTTAATCGCCGGCCTGCGATTTGCTGACCTTGGATTTTGCTTCCCGCCCGGATTCAGGCTGGGGCGCCTTGGGAATCGGCGCGAATGCTGGGTCCCAGTAGAGCAGCCGGCCGCAGCTGTCGCAGGTGAGCAGTTCACCCTCGCGCAACTGGTTCCAGGTCTGTGGGCGCACGCCCATGCGGCAGCCGTTGCACTGCTGGCTCTCAGCCCGCGCCAGCCCCGTCCCGCGCGAGCCGGAAAGCCGGTCGAACCGCGTGAGCCACTCCGGCTCAATCAGCTTGCGCAGCGTGTCGCGTTCCAGGTTGAGCGTAGCCACTTCCGCCGTGAACTCCTGTTGCCGCAGCGCCACGCGGGCGCGGGTCTTCTCCAGCGCTCCGGCCAGCACCTCAACCTGCGCGCGCGCCCCCGCCAGTGCGGCTTCCAGCGCTTCGGTCCGCTCCAGGCTCTCAAATTCTTCGTTTTCCAAGCGGTCCGCCTCGCCCGCGACAAACCCGATTTCGTGCTCGATGGCGGCAGCCTGCTCGGGAGTTTTCACCACATCCAGCTGGGTGCGGAAGCGCGCCGCCTTTTGGCGGTGGCCGGCAATCTCCCGCTCCAGGCGGGTGCGCAGCGACTCCTCGCGGTTCAGCACATCGGAGGCTTCGGCGGCCTGCCGCTCGGTGGCGGCCAGCGCGGCCTTGGCCTGAATAACTTCGGCGGGCAGCGCGCGCAGTGCAGCGTTCAGGCGGGCGCGCTCCAGATCCACACTTTGCAGCTTTACGAGGTTTTCAATATGCGCTTGCATCTGTGATAGAAAGTCTACGCCCTGCACCGTCCAATAAGAAAGCAGCGGCAGGGCAGTGCTGCGACAATAGGAGCCAATGGAGGGCGGGCGTGGCGGAGATGCGCGCAGGATTCTGGCAAAGAAACCGGTGGTTGAAGTGGCTGGCCGGCGGTGTGCTGGTGGCGCTGGCCGCGCTGGCCGTGGTGGGATCGATCCTGCTGCATCGGGCCGAGCCTTTTCTGCGCGCGCGCATCGTCGAAACCCTGCACGATCGCTTTCATGCCCGCGTGGAGCTGGACAGCTTTCACATGTCGCTCGTCGATGGCCTGGAGGCGGAAGGGCACGGGCTGCGCATCTGGCCTCCGGCCCAGGTTGAAGGCGTAAATGTGCCCGCGCCGGCCCAATCCGGCAATCCGCTGATCCGGCTGGACGAGTTCCGCTTTCACGCCCCGCTGCACTACCAGCCCGGCAAGCCTTTCCACATTTCCGTGGTCGAGTTGAAGGGGCTGGAGATCGATCTGCCGCCCAAATCGCACTTTGTTCATGCCTCCGGATCTGGAGCGGCAGAGTCAGGCGCCACTACTCGACTGATCTCTTTTGGCGTAGACAAGATCGAGTGCACCTCGGCCCATTTTGTACTGGAGACCAGCAAGCCGGGCAAGCTGCCGTTGGACATTGCGATTGACCACTTCAAGCTCGCAAGCAGCGATGGGGGCGCCATCAGCTCTGGCGATGCAATGAAGTTTGAAGCCGAGCTCACCACGCCGCGGCCGGTGGGGACCGTGCACTCCACAGGAACCTTCGGTCCGTGGCTGGTGTCCGATCCCGGCGAGAGCCCCATCCAGGGCGTGTACCAGTTCGACCACGCCGACCTGGCGGGGTTCAAGGAGATTGCCGGCATTCTCTCCTCCACCGGCAAATACCAGGGCACGCTGCGCGATCTGATCGTCGACGGCGAAACAGACACGCCCGACTTCCGGCTGACCCACTTTGGCAACGCGCTGGCTCTGCACACGCGCTTCCACGCCAGGGTAGACGCCACCAACGGCGATACCTGGCTTGAGCCCGTGGATGCCACGCTGGGCCGCTCGCACTTTACCGCGCAGGGGCAGGTGGTGCGCGTGCCCGCCGACCCCAGCGCCCCCGCCGGGCAGGGGACCGCTGCCGGCGGCCTGGCTGCCAGCAAGGGACACGACATTGCCCTGAACATCAACATCGACGCGGGACGCATGGAGGACTTTCTGCGCCTTGCCAGCAAGAGTGCGACGCCTCTGCTGACCGGCGCGCTCACTATGAAGGCAGTGCTGCACATTCCGCCGGGGCCGCAGCACCTGCACGAGCGGCTCCACCTGAAAGGCGCATTCAACCTGGATCGGGCGAGCTTCAGCAGTACCAAAATCCAGGACGGGATCAGGCAACTGAGCCTGCGGGGCCAGGGGATGCCGAAGGAGATCAAGGCGACCGATCCTGCCAGCGTCCACTCGGCGATGCAGGGCGATTTCCAGATGGCGGGCGGGGTGATTACGTTGCCGGCGCTCACCTATTCCGTTCCGGGCGCGACGATCAACCTGAAGGGAACCTACGGCGTGGAGGGCGGGGCGCTGGATTTTGCCGGTACGACGAAACTGGACGCCACCGTCTCGCAGATGGTGGGCGGCGTGCTGGGCGCGCTGCTGAAACCGGCCGACCGGCTTTTCAGGAAGGACGGAGCCGGGACCGAGGTTCCCATCCACATCTCCGGCACGCGCGAGGACCCGAAGTTCGGTATTGACTTCGGACGGATGCGGGGCAAACAGCAGCCTTCATCGCAAGACGGAAAGCCCTGACGGAGAGTCCCCGCCGGCTTTCCACCCCAGCTTTCAAGGGGAGCTGCCCGCCGAATGTGATAGTTTGTCTTCCGACACACTGCTGCCGGATTTACGAGCAGCGGCACACACAATAGGAGACCGCAATGCACTGGACCCGCAAAATCGTAAGCTGCTCTTTAGCCCTCATCGTCGGAGCCACGGCGTTCTCCGCACGAGGGCAGAGCACGCCCGCAAAGCCCGCATCCTCATCCGCCGGCGCAACCCCCACGAACGCGCAGGACTGGTGGAAGAACGCCGTGATCTACGAGATCTACCCGCGTAGTTTTCAGGACTCGAACGGCGACGGCATCGGCGACCTGAACGGCATCACCCAGCGGCTCGACTACCTGAAAGAACTGGGCGTGGACGCCATCTGGCTGAGCCCGGTCTATCCCTCGCCGCAGGTGGATTTCGGCTACGACATCTCCGACTACAAGAACATTGACCCGCAATACGGCACGCTGAAGGACTTTGACCGGCTGGTGGCCGAGGCCGGGAAGCGCCACATCCGCATCCTGATGGACATGGTGATGAATCACACCTCGGACAAACACGAATGGTTCATCCAGTCGCGCTCCTCGCGCACGAACCCCTACCGCGACTGGTATATGTGGCACGACGGCAAGGGTGAAACGGCAACCGACAGAGGCGAGGTGCCCAACAACTGGCAGTCCGACTTTGGCCACTCGGCGTGGGAGTGGGACGAGAAGACGCGGCAATACTACTACCACAAGTTCTATATCCAGCAGCCGGACGTGAACTGGGACAACCCGAAGATCCACGAGGCCTTCAAGGACATCGTCGGCTTCTGGCTCAAGCGCGGCGTGGGCGGCTTCCGCTTCGACGCCATCACCACGCTGTTTGAAGATCCGCAGCTGCGCGACGAAGACGTTCTGCTCGACAAGAACGGCAAGACGTTCCTCAACGACTACGGCGACATCTCCCTGAACGATACGCGCACCAACAACCTGCCCGGCACGCATCCGGTGATGCAGGAGTTTCGCGCCTGGAGCGACACCTTCAACTCGCCGAAGTTTCCGGGCACGCGGGTGCTGATCGGCGAAACCTACCTGCCCAACATCGCCGAGCTGGCCAAGCAGTACGGAACGCTGGCCAAGCCGGAGTTTCAACTGCCCATGGACACGCAGGTGGGCTTCATCAACAAATTGGACGTGGCGGAGTTTCGCTCCAAATTAAACGACGTGGAGACGGGCATCAACGGCAACGTCCCGCTGCTGGTCTTTGACAACCACGACAACCCACGCCTCGATGCGCGCTATGGCGACGGCGTACACGACACGGACATCCAGCGGGTCATCTCGACCATGCTGTTCCTCAGCCGCGGCTCGGCGCTCTTCTATTACGGCGACGAGATCGGCATGAAGACCACGCCGCCCACGCGCAAGGAAGACGTGAAGGACCCCGTCGGCCTGACCGGCTGGCCCAAGGACAAGGGGCGCGACGGCGAGCGCACGCCCATGCAGTGGGATGCGACGGCCAACGGCGGCTTTGCCAAGGAGGGGGTCAAGACCTGGCTACCCGTGCCGTCCAGTGCCGCGGCCATCAACGTGAAGGCCGAGGAGGGCGATCCCAACTCGCTCTTCACCTGGTACCAGACGCTGATCCGCCTGAAGAAGACCGTCCCGGCCCTCGCCGGGGGCGAAAACACCATGCTCGACACCAACAATACGAAGGTGCTGAGCTGGCTGCGCCAAGCGCCCGGCGCGCCGGCAGTGGTGGTCTCGGTGAACTTCGCCGCCGAGCCGCAGACCGTTTACCTTAGCGTCCCCGGCTCCGGCGGTAGGGTGAAGACGCTGCTGAAGACGCCTGGCGCGTCTGATCTGGAGTGGATCGGGCAGTTCCAACTGGGGCCGTACGGGGTCTATATCAGCGAACTACAATAACTGTGAACACTCCGTGCCCCCCCATCTCGTCCGCTCTTAGCGCGATGAGTGGGAAACCCCGAAGGTCAATCCTCCTGACGAAGCCGCGCCTTGCCGCCACACGCCTGTGCGTGTTTGACTGGATGCCGAAGGAGGACGGACATCATGCCCTACATCCTTGCACTCGACCAGGGGACCACCAGCTCCCGCGCCATCCTCTTTGACCAGGCCGGCTCCATCGCCGCCACAGCGCAGCATGAGTTCGAGCAGTTCTATCCGCAGCAGGGCTGGGTCGAGCACGATCCGATGGAGATTCTTTCGAGCCAGCTCTCCTGCGCCGTCGAGGCGCTGGGCAAGGCGGGCGCGCGGCCGCGCGATGTAGCCGCCATCGGCATCACCAACCAGCGCGAGACGGTGATCGTGTGGGAGCGCGCGACGGGCAAGCCCGTTCATCCGGCCATCGTGTGGCAGGACCGGCGCACGGCTGCTATCTGCGCGAGTTTACGAGAGAGCGGAGTGGAGGACGAAGTATCAAGCCGAACTGGGCTGGTGCTTGACCCATACTTTTCAGGCACCAAGGTCGCGTGGATTCTGGATCATGTTGCCGGCGCGCGCGCGCAGGCAGAGCGCGGCGAGCTGGCCTTTGGCACCGTGGATAGCTGGCTCATCTGGCACCTGACCAGCGGCACGCGCCACGTCACCGACGTGACGAACGCCTCGCGCACGCTGCTCTTCAATATCGTCAAAGGCGAGTGGGATCCGGAGCTGCTGCGCATCTTCAACATCCCAGCGAGCCTGCTGCCGGAGGTCGTCTGGTCGAGCCAGAACGTGGGCGAGGTGACCACGTCGCTGGGCCTCGGCGGCATTCCCATCGCGGGCATCGCCGGCGACCAGCAGGCGGCGCTCTTCGGCCAGCTCTGCTGGAGCGCGGGCGAGGCCAAGAACACCTACGGCACCGGCTGCTTCCTGCTGCAGAACATCGGCACCCAGTTCATCCGCTCGAAGAACCGGCTCATCACCACGCTCGCCGCCAGCGCCCACCAGCGCCTCGAATACGCCTTTGAGGGCTCCATCTTTATCGGCGGCGCGGTGGTGCAGTGGCTGCGCGACAATCTGAAACTCATCGGCTCCTCGGCCGAGGTGGAGACGCTCGCAGCCGGCGTGCCCGACACCGGCGGCGTTGTTTTCGTACCTGCGTTTGTAGGCCTGGGAGCGCCGCACTGGGATCCGCACGCGGCCGGCCTGGTGATCGGCCTGCGCCGCGACACCTCGGCCGGACACATTGCACGCGCGGCTCTCGAGAGCATCGCCTTCCAGGTTGCCGACGTGCTGGAGGCGGTCGAGGCTGAGACCACACCGCTGGCGGCGCTGCGCGTAGATGGCGGCGCGGCGGTGAACAACCTGCTGATGCAGTTCCAGGCAGACGTGCTGGGCGTGCCGGTGGTGCGCCCGCAGGTGACGGAGACCACCGCGCTGGGAGCGGCCTATCTGGCAGGATTGGCCACAGGATTCTGGACCGGCCCGCAGGAGCTCACAGCCGAGCGACAAAACGATACCCGCTTCGAGCCGAAAATGAGTGCCGAAGAACGATCTGCCCGCCGTGCCTTGTGGCGTAGGGCCGTGGATCGGGCCAGGAACTGGAGCGAGTAATGCGCAGGGAAGAGATGGTGCGGGCCGTCCGAGAGCGCTGCGAGCCGTGGGACATTGTTGTCATCGGCGGCGGAGCGACCGGCATGGGCGTGGCTGTCGATGCGGCGGCGCGCGGCCTGAGCGTGGCACTCGTTGAGGCCCACGACTTCGGCAAGGGGACCAGCAGCCGCTCCACCAAGCTGGTACACGGCGGCGTTCGCTACCTGGAGCAGGGCAACATTCCGCTGGTCATGTCGGCGCTGAAGGAGCGCGGGCTGATGCGGCAGAACGCGCCCCACCTGGTCCACGACCTCGCCTTTGTTGTGCCCAATTATTCCTGGTGGGGGGCACCGTTCTACGGCATCGGGCTGAAGCTCTACGACATGCTAGCCGGCAAGTACGGCTTCGGCGCATCAAAGCTGCTCTCGAAAGAGGAAACGCTGGAGCGGGTGCCTGCCCTGGAGCCCGATGAGCTGCGCGGCGGCGTGGTCTACTACGACGGCCAGTTTGACGACGCGCGCCTGCTGATCCACCTGGCAATGACGGCGGCGGATCACGGCGCGGTGCTGGTGAACTATTGCCCGGCAACCGGCCTCCTGCGCGATGCCGAAGGCTACGTGAATGGCGTGACGGCCCGCGATGCAGAAACCGACGAAGAGCTCACGCTCAATGCTCGTGTGGTGGTCAACGCGACGGGCGTTTTCACTGACTCGATTCGCCGCATGGATGACCGCGATGCCGAGCCGCTGATGGTCACCAGCCAGGGCATTCACCTCGTCTTCGACCGCTCGTTTTTGAAGGGCGACACGGCGCTGATGGTTCCCAAGACCAGCGACGGGCGCGTGCTGTTCGTGATTCCCTGGCACGGTCACGCGGTGGCCGGCACTACGGACACGCCTGTAGACGAGGCCACGCTGGAGCCGCGCCCATTCGCGGAGGAGATCGAATTCGTGCTCGACACGGCCTCGCGGTTCCTTGTTCGCCCGCCTACCCGCGCCGACGTGCTGGCTGTGTTTGTGGGCCTGCGGCCGCTGGTCAGGGCATCGGGCGGCGGCGAGGCCAAGACTTCGGCGCTCTCGCGCGATCACGTCATCCACGTGGACACGTCTGGCTTGCTCACCATCACCGGCGGCAAGTGGACCACCTATCGAGCCATGGCCGAGGACTGCGTGGACCATGCCATCACCCTGGGCAAGCTGCCTGATGTCGAGTGCGCCACGAAGAACCTGCGCATTCACGGCTACCAAGAGGACTCGGCCGCGCTGGGCAGCCTTGAGGTTTACGGCTCCGATGCGGAAAACATCCGCGCCCTCGCGTCCGCCTCGCCGGCCCTCGCCGCGCAGCTTCATCCTGCGCTGCCGTACATTGCGGCCGAAGTGGTGTGGGCCGCGCGCGAAGAGATGGCCCGCACGGTGGAAGACGCGCTTGCCCGGCACACGCGTGCGCTCTTCCTCAATGCGAAAGCCGCGATCGCGATGACCGAGCCCGTAGCCGCGCTGCTGGCCGTCGAGCTGGGCCGCGACGAAGCCTGGGCGGAGGCGCAGGTGAACGAATTCAACGAACTGGCCCAGCAATACCGGGTGGTCTAATGGAAGACAAGCGAGGCTCGGTCCAACGGAGGTCAACATGGCAGCAAAATGCACGCACATCGCGGAGCACATGAAGAATGTGAAGCCGCACACCAAGGGTTGTGAGGAATGTTTGCAGAGTGGCGACACTTGGTTGCACCTGCGCATGTGCCTGGAGTGCGGCCACGTGGGCTGCTGCGACTCATCGAAGAATCGCCATGCGCGCGCGCATTTCCACTCGACGCAGCACCCGCTGATCCAGTCGGCCGAAAAGGGCGAAGACTGGCGCTGGTGTTACATCGACGATACCTATCTCTAGAGCTGGCCTCTCAATGGTTTGGCGACCGGCTGGGGAATGTCCCTCGAGGGCTAAAGCCCCGGGGCTTTGTGCGGCTGTGGCGGCACGGCTAAAGCCATGCCCTTTCAAAGCGCGGACTGATTCAGTGGCTCTCTAGGCCAGCTCGACCTCAATCTTCTTGGCGTCCGCGTTGAGTTTGACGATCCTGAAGCTTCGGATCTGTGCCTCGGCCAGCGCTTCCGGCTTGGCCGAGGCTTCAGGCGCGTTGCCTTTCCAGCGCGCGCTGAGTAACGACGTAAGCGACGACAGGTCGGCCTTGGCTTCCTTCTTCGGCTCGGCTGCCGGGGCTGACGCGGCAGCCGCTTTCACACGGCACTGCGCACGGATGCCCTCGCCCAGCTCGACCACCGCCGTGCCCGCGCCCAGTTCCATCACGCGCCCGGAGACCACGTCGCCGGCCTTGTGCTCGGCGATGTACTCGTCGATGCTAGTGGGAATCAGTTGCTTCATGCTCAGCTTGATCTGGCGCTTCTCGGTGTCGATAGCCAGCACCAGCGCCTTCACGATTTGCCCAGCGCGCAGCACGTCGGACGGATGACTGATGCGCCGGTCGGCGACGATCTCGCTCACGTGCACCAGGCCTTCGACGCCCTCGGTCAGTTGCACGAACGCACCGAAGTTCATGATCTTGGTCACCGGGCCCTCGATCTGCGAGCCCTCGGGGAACTTGACTCGCACCTCGGTCCAGGGGTCGACCATCGCATGCTTGAGGCCAAGGCTGATGCGCCTCTCTTCGGGCTTGATGGCAAGGATCACGGCATCCACGCGGTCACCCTGCTTGACCACTTCGCTGGGATGGCGCAGTTTCTTGCCCCACGACATCTCAGAGATGTGTATCAGCCCCTCAATCCCCGGCTCAATCTCGACGAATGCGCCAAACTCCTGGAGGCGCGTCACGGTCCCGCTGATGCGCTGGCCGGCCTGGAAGCGATCGGACACGGTGGCCCAGGGCTCGGGCTGCAACTGCTTCAGCCCGAGCGAGAGCTTTTTCGTCTCCGCATCGATTTTGAGGATGCGAACCTGGATCTCCTGGCCCACGGCGACCACGTCTTCCGGCTTGGCGACGCGGGTGTGCGCCATATCGCTGATGTGCAACAGGCCGTCGATGCCGCCCAGGTCGATGAAGGCTCCGTAGGGCGCCAGGCTGCGCACCGTGCCGGTGACCACGTCGCCTTCCTTCATCGTGGCGCGGCGGTCTTCCACAAGTCCGCGCGCCTGCTCCTCGAGCACCACGCGGCGATCGACCACCACGTCTTCATCCAGCACGTCGAGCTTGGTGATGCGGCAGTTGATCTCAGTGCCCACCATCTTTTCGAGCTCGGCCGCGTCTTTTGTTCCACTGCGGCTGGCAGGCATGAAGGCGCGCACGCCGATGTCCACGCGCAGGCCGCCCTTGACGACCTCGGTAACGGTGCCCACGACGGCCGTCTTCTCCGCAAAGGCCGCTTCCAGCGCGGTCCAATCGCGCGGCTGGGCCACCTTGAAGCGCGACAGCTCGTAGTAATGCTCTTCATTGCGCCCGGTCACGGAGACGGGAAAGCTGTCGCCCACCTTGACCGCATCGGCGTTGTTGTCGAAGGCCGAGCGGGGCAGCACGCCCTCCGTCTTGTAGCCGATATCGAGAAAAACCTGGTCGGCGGACAGAGAGATCACCGTCCCCTGCAACTGCTTCTGGCCGGGCTGGCCCTTGTGCGAGTGGCTCTTCTCAAAGGCCTTCAGCAATTCGCCAAAATCCTCCGCCGGCTCCTCGACGACGGGCGCGGGCGGCGCTTTGGGTGCGGGCGCAGGCTTCGCAGCCGCAACAGGCTTGGGCGTTGGGACGGGCGTTGGCGCAGGCTCCGTCTGCGGTGCTGCAATCACCTCGGGCTCGCTGACGGGTTCGGACTCCGCTGCGACTGGCTCGGGTTCGCTGACTGACTCCGCCTCTTCGGCAGCCGGTTCGGCAACAGCAACCGGCACAACTTCGGCACTCGCTTCGGCAACGGGCAGGGACTCTTCGACGTTTTCGTTTGTCATGGCAGCCTATCCATCCATTGTCCCACGCCTCCCTCAGCCAGAGCCGCGAGGGGTGATTTCTCGATTGCCGGTAATTCAGGAAAAACTAATGAACGTGGCGGAATTGTGTCGATAGGCTGAGGACTGCTTGTCAGCTGATGTCGCTCTCAGTCCAGATGTGGAATGTTCCGAACACAAGGTCTGCTGGTTGCCTCTGAGCAGTGGAACGCATGGTAATGAGTTCTTCCGGGCTGTCCGGCTCCTCCATGCGCTCATCGATTGGTTGCACGCGGTCCAGTTCCAACAGAATGCAGTCAAGTGTGGGCACGATCCTCTCGACCCGCTCTGTGAGCTCAGCCTCTGAATTGACCGAAGCTACTACATTCACGTAAGCCCCTTTACCGTCGTCTCCAAATCGCCTGAATCCCTTGCATTTTGGGTCTGCTACAAGGCAAGCGACACCCGTCCATATCTCCATCTCAGCATTCTCTCAAACTTCCAATATTGCATGGAACTCGTAGTGCCCGGTTGCTCGTCAACCCAGCAGCCACACCCCACGGCCACATCAATCCTCCCCTCCACCAATCCTGCCTCACGGGAACTCTGTCACCTTCGGCGTGACGCGCGGCTTGGTTGAAGTCGGCCCGCCGGCGTCGTCGATTACGTTGCTGATTTCGCCCAGGTTGTCGAGAGCGACCGTGATCATGTGGTGGAACTTTACATCCGGTGCGCGTGGAACCTCAATGGCGCGGGCCAGGTTCACATGGGGATGGCGGAAGACCGAGTAGACGCCCAGCCCCCAGGCCTCGTGGGCCGTCACGCTGTCGGCCACCTTGTACGAGGCCCAGCCGTTGATGCCCGCCGCGCTGCTGTAGCTCGCCTGGTCCGGTGGATCGTAGGGGATCTCCGACTGATAAAAGTAAGTGCGTCCCCCCTGGCCGTTCCACAGCACCTGGAACTCCTGGTGATGCTCGACGAAGAGCCCATAGGCCGTTACGTTGTTGCCGTTGACGACCATGCCGTTGGCGCTCAGGTTCTTGTTCCAGCCCACGCCCGCGCCGTGATCCGCGCGCCAGATCCAGGTGTGGTCGACGATGGTGTCGTTCGAGTTGATTTCGAGGTCCACCTTCGCGCTTCCCACTCCAGCCCCGCCCACGCGGAAGAACACATCGTGCAGCGAGATGGGATTCTGCGCGTGGCTGGCCTTGCTGCCCGCCGGTCCCACCTCAAGCAGCACGGGCGATATCTCCGCGCCCGCATCGAAGAGCAGGCCCGCGACTATCAAGCCGTCCGCGTCTGCCGTGGTCATGGCCGCCGTTCCCTTCACCGGACGCAGCGTCGCAAAGCCCAAGCCCATCACCACCGTATCCGGCCGCGTCACCTTGACGGGTTCTGCAAGGTCATAGATGCCCGGTGTGAGCAGCAGGTCCTTTCCCGCGGCAAGCTGCGCGTTCATGGTTGCGGCCGAGTCCGTGCCTGCATGCGCAATATAAAACTTGCCGATCGGAATCGATTTGCCCGGCGTCGATCCGCCGCGCCAGGTGATCCCCGCGGAGTCGTGGACAAGCGAAGGGACCCGCACGCTGTAGCGGCCCTCCGCATCCACCATCAGGAACGGCTTCTCGCGCACCACCGGCGTTTCGGCAACTTTTGTATAGGGAGGCTGCGGCCACTCGCCCTCCGGCGCATGCACCACGCCCACAAAAACCATGTTCCAGTTGGCGCCGGTCCAGCTGCCCCACTCGCTGTTGCGGCTGATCCACTGCTGCTGCGGCCCGGAACCAACGTTGCCGTCCACCAGCGAGTCCGACATCCATCCACCGCTGGCCCAGCCGTTCTGGTGCAGCACCATCGAGCCCAGCACATGCATGCGCCGGAAAGGCACCGCCTGCGAAACCGCCCACTGCATGGTCCCGTTCGTTGCTCCGCCCACCGGAGTCACAGAGAATCCCTCAGCCGCGCGCCAGAAGGTGCAGGTGGCATTGTTGTGGTCGAGGCTGGCATCGGAGTGCACGTTGCCGGTGATATGCACCGCGTCCGGCGTAGCGCCCAGGCCCACGACTTCGGTGTAAAAGCCCACCGGCACGTCCACCTTGTAGTCGCCGGGCAGGAAGAGGAACGCATTGCGGTCCGAGCCGAATTCGGCGTGCTCCTGCACCTTGTAAACCCTGTCGATCTGCGCCTGAATCTCGGCCGCCGGCATGGATGGGTTGAAGACCAGCGCGTTGGGGCCAAAATCCGGCGTCTTCTCCTGCCTGGGCGCGCTTGCAGCCCCCGCCGGACGCGGGCCAATCGCCACCAATCCCACCAGCACAACCAACCCCATTGCCGCCCGCAATTCCCTGCTGCTCCGCCGGCACAGACCCACAAGAAGACTCATTGTCCTGCTCCGTTCTTCCGCCTTCCGCATGGTAACGCAGCCGCCTTGAGCGCGAGTGCACGAACCCGGTCGCACCCACCGGTGGACACGAGGCAGGCCCGAGAGCGAGAATGGCCCTCGAAGTTGAAAGAACGGGAGAAGCTCAAGTGAATCGATTTCGAATGACGCGGCGTGATTTTGTGCGCATGGGCGCGGGTGCGGTTGCGGCGGGCGCGGCGATGAAAACAACGCTTCTTGAGCCGGCGCCGCTGGCCGCCCAGATCGACCCCGGCAGCCGCAAAATCCGCTTTGCCATTGTGGGAACCGGCATCCGCGGCACCGACCTGCTGAAAGCTGCGCGGATGGTGCCCAGCGGCGTGTGCGTGGGCGCGGCCGACCTTTACACCACCCGCCACCAGGCGGCCAAAGAGGCCTGGGGCAGTGACATTCCCACCACCCGCGACTACCGCGTCTACCTCGACAGCAAGGATGTGGACGCGGTGCTGGTCGCGACGTCGGACCATCTGCATCGCCGCGTGACTCTCGACGCCGTGGCCGCCGGCAAGGACGTCTACTGCGAAAAGCCCATGTCCCACACGGTGGCCGACGGGCAGTTGATGGTGGAAGCGGTCCAGAAGGGCAACCGCATCTTCCAGGCCGGCAGCCAGCGCGTCACCTCTATCGTCACCGCCAAGGCCCGCGAGATCTATGCCTCAGGGCGCCTCGGTGAGGTCCATTTCATCGACGCGCAAATCAACCGCAACTCGCCGGGCGGCGCGTGGGTCTATCCCGTGCCCGCCGACGCCAGCCCGCAGACCGTCGATTGGGACCGCTTCCTCCAGGACGCTCCGCCGCACCCCTTCGATCCCGTCCGCTTCTTTCGTTGGCGCCTCTTCGCCGACTATAGCTCCGGCCTGGGCGGCGATCTGTTCGTCCACCTCATCTCCGCCATCTTCACCGTCACTGGCCTCAATACCCCGCCCACCCGCGCCTACTCCAGCGGTGGGCTCTACCACTACAACGACGGCCGCGATTATCCCGACTTCCTTGAGACCATCTACGACTACCCGACCGCCAACGGCAGCACCATCCAGGCCCACGTCCACTGCAACCAGAACAACAACGATGGCGACGATCGGATCAGTTTCTTCGGGTCGACCGGGACGCTGGTGCTCACAGGCAACACAGTCACCTTCACGCCGCAAGATGTGACGCCGCGCTTTGAAAGCTACGGCTGGAATGGCATGACCAACGAACAGCGCCGGCAGGGCATGGAAGCATTTCGCGCCGCCCATCCGGTGCAGCCGCCGGCGGTGGTTGCAAATCAAGTGGAAAGCTATACGGTGCAACAAGGCTACAACGACACTGCCGACCACATTGCCAACTTCTTCCGCGCCGTCAACACTCGCCAGCGCGTCGTGGAGGACGAGGTCTTCGGCCACCATGCCGCCATCGGCTGCCACATGGCCAACTACTCTTACTTCCACCGGGGCGTGGCCACGTGGGATGAGGGGACGAAGACGATCAAGGGCTAGGGGCTGGGAACAGGGAACAGGGAATAGGACGGACGTTCAAGGGAGAATCAACGTATGAGTTCCACTTCGCGCAGAAGGTTTTTGGAAGCATCGGCCGCAGCCGCAGCCAGCCTTGCCACGCGCCGCCTGTCCGCGGCGCCGCTTGGCGTGCCCATCGGCCTGCAACTCTACAGCGTCCGCGAGCTGCTGCCCAAGGACTTTGACGGTACCCTGGCGAAGCTGGCGTCCGCGGGCTACGTCGAGGTCGAGGCCGCCGGCTACTACGACCGCACCGCCGCCCAGTTCCGCCACGCCATGGACCAGGCCGGCCTGCGCTGCATCAGCACCCACCATCCCATGAGCCTGCTGCGCCCGCACCTCGACGAGTACATCGAGTACGCGCACAACCTCGGCCTCGAATACATCGTCTGCCCCTCGGCTATGCACCGCGACCCAGCAGCCAAAGGAGAATTGAACCTGGAAGACTGGCGCTGGGTCGCCGGCGAGCTCAACCTCATCGGCCAGAAGGTGAGGGCCGCGGGCATGACCTTCGGCTATCACAACCACGGCCCGGAGTTCGGCGCCGAGAACGGCATCGTTTTTTACGACGAGCTGCTGCGCCTCACCGATCCCGGCCTGGTGATCTTCGAGATGGATTGCGGCTGGGTCTTCGCCGCCGGGCGCAACCCGCTCGACTACCTCAGCAAAACCCCGCAGCGCTTTCCGCTGCTGCACGTCAAAGACATGGCGCGCAACGCCAAGGGCGAGTACGCCTCGACGGTCCTAGGCCGCGGCGCCATGCATTACGCGCCGATTCTGCGCGCCGCCACCGGCCTGAAGCACTACTTCATCGAGCAGGAGGAGTTCGACATCGACCCCATGGAAGCGCTGCGCCTCGACGCCGATTACATGCGCAAGCTGAACGTGTAAGACAGGCTGCTGCTCCAGTCCAAAACCCAGGCGCAGAGCCTGTGCCCGGCCGGGCTTCCAAGCCCCACAATGGGCGTGCGCATGGCGGAGTCGCTTCAGATGCACACGCATCGCATTCGCTTCGCTCCGGCCTGAATCGGGAGCCCAAAGGATCCACGCAAGGTCGCGCAGGGACAGCCAAATCCACGGAGCGTGTTACTGCTTCGCTCCGGGGCGGCTTGTCCCCGCGGGTTGAGCGGCGGATTTCTGTGCAGCCTACTTGGAAATCGGACAGTCTTCCTTCGTCCGACAGGGGTCGGCGGCGGCATGGGTCTCGTGGGCGAGCACCCCGGCCGCCGTGGTGGCTAGAATGTTGTGGCCGTGCGTGGTGGGGTGCAGATCGTCCCAGAACAGATAGGTGTCAGGGTCGACCGCAATGCCCTGGGAGCTGGCGGTGACGTTCGTCAGCGAATAGGTTGACGGCGAAGCGATGATCTGGTTGAAGAGAGAAAACACGTCGAGCTCCGATATCGTGACGTGCTTCCCTGGATTGAAGTCCTTCAGCAGTGGGAGGACCAGGCCGAGCACTTCGTTGAAAAGGGCGCTCGCCTCAGTGGCGGGAACAGACGTGGTAGGAGAGCCGTTGAGGCGGGGGATCGATCCCAGCGGGGGCAGGTTGGGGACGATGAACTGGGTAGCCCCGGCATCGATCAGCCGCTGAATGTTCAGGGCCTGATTGATGTCCGCATCGATTACATCGTTCTCCGATGTTGCGTTGAGCAGGTCGTTGGCGCCGCCCCAAACGACGAACAGCGTCTTGCTTGTGATTTTGGGGTGGGTTGCGAGGTAGTCGGTAATCTGCTGGCCAATGTTTTCCACGTTCACCGACAGCGTACTGCTAAAGGCTAATGTGCTGGTGCCGTTACCGGTGAAGGCGAATCCGTACGCATAGTCGGTTCCGCCATCGAGCGAGTCCTTGATGGTGGGCTTGGCGGGGAGTGTTGCGGCGAGCTGCTCAATCCACACACCGAAGTACTTTTCGGCAGCCGGCAGGGTGTCGGCGCCGTCGGTGAAGCGGCCGTCGGTATAGTCCACCGCCGGGCCGGGAATCCGCACTCCGTACTTGGCTTGCGCCAGGTGCGCAACATTGCCGGTATCGGAGAGCGAGTCGCCGAAGATGACGATGGAAGTGTAATCCGGAGCATGGACAACATCTTGGGCATGGCCCGCAACCGCGCTGAAGATGAACAAAAGCGCAGAGACGAGGCAGAGGCCGGTGTGCCGCCGGCGGGAAAGCGGTCCGATGGCTGCAATTGGCGTCGGAACAGCCCTGTGGGATTCAGGGACAGAGTTACTGCATTGAATGACTGGCATGGGGAACCTCTCAATTTGGGGAGTTGGAAAGATGCGACCCGTGTTCCGTCACGCGCGGGACCAGGTGGGTCAGGAGAACGATGGCAGGTCACGCGCGTGATTGAGGAAGTCTACTCTCTTCAGAGGCTGCTGTGAACGCAATTCGCATCGCAACCCATTGACGATGGGCGGGACGTGTGGACGCCCTAGGCAACCCCGTTTCGGGCAATCACCGCGCGGTAGAATTCAGCGCTCAGTTTTGGCGTGCGCTTTTGCGTGGCGAAGTCCACGTAATGGATGCCGAACCGCCGCTGGTATCCATCCGACCACTCGTAATTGTCCAGGAAGCTCCACAAGAAGTACCCGCGCACCGGCACGCCTTCCGCCGTGGCCCGTTGCAGCTGGGTGAGATAGTTGCGCAGATACATCACACGGCCAATGTCCCACACTTTGCCCTCGGGGGTCAGCGTGTCGGTCGCGGACGCCCCGTTTTCGGTGATGTAAATGTTCTTCACCTTCCAGACCTCTGCAACCAGCTTCGGCGTCCAGTAGAGCGCCTCCGGGCCAATGGTGAGCCATGGGCTGTTCATGTGCGGATAGGCCTCGGGGAAGGGAACCATCTCATATCCCTTCGCTGCACTCGACGCGCGCACGTACGACGGCGTATAGACATTTAACCCCACAAAATCCAGCGGGCTGCCGATGGCGCGCATCTCCTCCGCGGTGAATTTCGGCGCGTCCGCTCCCAGCCTCTCCAAATAGCCGTCCGTGTATTTGCCTTCCTGAATGACGGTAAAGATGGAGGCGTTCTCTTCGCGGATGGCCAGCGCCGCGGCCTTGATGTGCTCGGGCGTCTCAATCGCCGGAGTCGCGGTCACGATGTTCTCCGCCAGGCCCACCTGTGTGCCGGCACGGGCAGATGCGCGGATGGCCTGCACGCCCAGGCCGTGCGCCAGTACCGCGTAGTGGGTCAACTGCGCCATCGCCGCCGGGCTTACGTGCAGCCCCGGCGCACTCTCCGGATCGACATAGCCGCTGATAAACGAGCTGATCTCATTGGTCGTCATGAAGTGCTTGACGCGGTCAGACAGCTTGCCCGCGATCAGCCCGGCGTAGTCGGCAAAGGCCTTGGCCGTGTCCCGCGACTGCCATCCGCCCTTATCCTCAAGCGCCTGCGGCAGGTCCCAGTGAAACAGCGTGCAGAAGGGCTGGATGCCCGCGCGCACCAGCGCATCGACAACGCGCTCGTAGTAGTCCAGCCCTTTGGAGTTGACCGCGCCGGTTCCCTGCGGAAGCACCCTGGACCACGAAATCGAGAAGCGATAGCTGGTCAGGCCCATCGCCTTCATGCGCTCGATATCTTCCTGGTAAAGATGGTAGACATCGTCGGCGACGTCGCCCGTATCTCCATTGGCGGTTTTGCCCGGCGTATGGGAAAAGGTGTCCCAGATGGATGCGCCACGCCCGTCTTCGCGGGCCGCGCCTTCCACCTGGTATGCGGCCGTCGCCGATCCCCACAGAAACCCCTCGGGAAAGCGGCGCAGCTTCGCGCTCGCGGAGCTGGCTCTGGACTCTTCCATGGCAGGAAGAAGCCGCGGAAAAACGGCCGGCGGCGCTGAAAGCCCGAGCAGCTTGAACAGCGTCCGGCGCGATAAGAAGTTTGACATGGGATTCTCCACGAGCGCCGGGCTGCAGAAAACGCCGGCGCGCATCGCGGGCCTTTGCGCCCGCGTCGAGCCAGTATACCGCGCGCCGATCCGCCGTTCTCGCGCCGCAGCGTTCCCAATGGCTGCCGCGGATTGCCACTGCTCGGTACGAGGCCGCGCCGGGCAATCGGGTACGCTGGAGGGATGAGCATCTTCGACGAAAAGCGCGCCGAACTGGAGCGCCACGAGTTCATGATGGGCGTGGAGCGCGGACGCCTGGCCGTAGCCCTCGACCTTCTCACCGATTCCCTGATTATGGTCGGCCAGCACGGCGTCTATTGCGCCTCCACGCGCAACCCATCCAAGCCGGCTCTCGATCTGCAAGCGGTTCTTGCCGGAATGGAGGGCGCCAAGGCCCTCATCCAGTCGGTGATGGAAGAGATCCGGGTGCGGCGCGAAGCTAGCCGCGGCGAAGTGTAGCCGCAACGGGTATGCAGGGGATTGGGCAACAGGAAAGCTTTAAAGTATGGTGCGCCCGGAGAGATTCGAACTCCCGACCTAACGCTCCGGAGGCGTTCGCTCTATCCAGCTGAGCTACGGGCGCGCTCTTCCAGCATACCGCACTTTGGATTCCTCCCGGAGTTTTCTGCCTGTTCGCCCAAGCAGCCGTCGATTGAGCGACTTGTGCGATTCAACCGTCCGCCGCCAGTTAAACTGAATAGCATGGCCTGCGCAGCAAGCCCAGCGCGGCCCGGACAAGGCTCAAATGCATCTGAACTTTCACTTTACAGCCGTCCAGATCCTCTGGACGCTGACCTTCGCCGCGCAACTGGTCCTGCTGGTGGTTCTGCTGGGCCGCGACCGCATCAGGCGCTTTCCCTGGTTCACCATCGCCATCGCGCTGATGGCCCTGCGCCTGCTCGCCATCAAGCTCCTCGGCGACCGCTTGCCTACCTTCACGCTGAGCACCATCTTCATCACCATGGCCGGCGTGGACGCCATTGTCGGCCTTCTTGTCGTGGTGGAGCTGGCACGCCGCGCCTTTGCCCCGGTTCGCCGCGGCCTCTGGCTCGCTTGTGCCCTGGCCGCGCTGGTGCTGGGTGTTGCAATTCTCTCGGTGTGGGTGCCCTGGCCGGCCTGGAAGACGCTCAGCGCCGACTCCACCGTGGCCATTTTGCGGCTGACGCAGATGGCCGCCCAGAGGCTCGACATGCTGGTCGACCTGCTCACCGTCGAGCTGGGCCTGCTGGTCATCGTGCTGGGCCGCCGCACCGGCGCGGGCTGGCGCACCCACACGCAGCGCCTTGTCATCGGCCTCTCCACAGCCTCCCTGGCCCAGCTGGCCGTGGAAGCGATCTGGCAGTTCATCGCCAAAACCGCCGCACCCCACACCCAGGCCGAATATCAGCACATCCTGGGTCTGCGCGACAAGCTCTTCAACGCCAACGGCGCCGTGTACATCGCGGTTCTGATCTGGTGGATTGCCTGCCTCTGGATCGACGAGCCCGGTGCAGCTTCCCAGCCGGACGAGACCACTCCCGAGCCTGGGTATCTATTGCCCGACGAAGCCGAAGCGCCCTCAAGCGAACCGGAAGCTGTGGCCGAGGCCGACGCCGAGTCAGCTGACGGAACTCCGGGTGAGCCATAGCCGCTCGAATCCGCACCAACACCTGATCACTAACCACTAACCACTAAATATGGCAGCTTGCCTGCCCGCGCTTCTCCAGATACCGCTGGTGGTACTCCTCGGCCCGCCAGAAGGTCTGCGCCGGCTCGACCCTGGTCACAACCCGCTTCGGTTTGAAGCGCCCCTCGGCCGTCAGTTGATCAATTTTGGCCGCGGCCTGCGCCTGCTGCTCGGGCGAGTGGAAGAAGATGGCCGAGCGGTACTGCGTGCCCCAGTCGGGACCTTGCCGGTCCAGCGTGGTGGGGTCGTGCAACGCAAAGAACGCGTCCAGCAACTGCTCAAAGCTCACCTGCGCGGGGTCAAAATCAAGCTCCACCACCTCGGCGTGGCCGGTCGAATCCGTGCACACGTCCTTGTAGCTGGGCCGCTCGAGCTTACCGCCCTCATAGCCCACCGCCGTCGCCGTGACGCCCTTGATGGCCGCGAATGCCGCCTCCACGCCCCAGAAGCATCCCGCTCCAAATGTTGCCTTCTCCATGCTCATGCTCTTTCAGATGCGTCCAGCTGGTCATCGGTAACAAAAATCGGTGCCGCGCCTGGTCCCGCTACACTAGGAATCGATGACCGGAAATCTCTTTGACGCTCCCGACCTCCCAGCCCAGGAAGGCTGGTTTACCGCCCACTGCGACGGCGGCTCCCGCGGCAACCCCGGACCCTCCGGCTACGGCGCCGTGGTGGAGGACCCGCAAGGCCGCGTCGTTGCCCGCCTCAGCAACTTCCTCGGCATCCAGACCAACAACTTCGCCGAGTACTCCGGCCTTTTAGCGGTGTTGAAGTGGGCGAACGGGAACGGTACGACGCACCTGAGGGTCGTCTCCGACTCAGAGCTGATGGTCAAGCAGATGAAGGGTCAGTACAAGGTGGCCAGCCCGGTGCTGCGGCCCCTTTACGAGGAAGCCCGCCGCCTCTCGCGCCAGCTTGAGCGGTTCGAGATGCGCCACACCCTTCGCGGCGGCAACCAGGAAGCGGATCGCCTGGCCAACGAGGCCATGGACAAAGGCATGGGGAAGACAACGGGTCAGCAAGTCAGCGGGTCAGCGAGTCAGCCCCGGCAACCCTTCAGCAAGCCGCCGGCGCCGGCTGCCGCAAACACCGCCAACTCTGCTCCCATCAAGCTCGCGCGCCAGGTTCTCGAAGGCTACGTCAAAGACGGCGTCGTTCACCTGCTGGAGGGCGAACTCCCCGACGGGATATTTGTGAAGATTATTTGGGAATAGCCCCTCGAGCATCGCTGCGGATTGGGCAACGAAAGCGGGAAAAGGATTCATTCCGGTCTCGAAATCGGACTGCGTTAGACTACCCCCATGAGCGAAAAGCCGAAGAGAGCCGGGAGGCGGTTTCACGCACATGCGCCTGCCCGAACTCTCGCCCTGAATGGAATGCTGCTTGCAACCTTCTGGCAAAGGTTTCTGGGGTACTGGCTTGACCTGCTGGTCGCGGTCCTCATCTGGGCCCCGCTGGAGTTCGCCTGGAGGAGGTTTTTTCTCCACGAAAACAGCCCGCACATGGTTTGGGACTTCCACGAGGCCGGAAATCTGGTCGTCATGGTCCTCTATTGGGGCCTGGCGAACTATCTCGGCAATGGCCAGACCCCCGGGAAATGGGTGGCGCGCACGCGCATTTTTTCGCTCACAGGCCAGCGCATGGGGCTCTGGCAATCCGTCGAGCGCGGTCTCGGCTATGGCGCAGCCGTGCTGGAAGGCGGCCTGGGCTTCCTGCAGTTCTTCTGGGACGCCAACCGGATGTGCGCGCAGGACCGGCTCGCGGAAACCATCGTCGTGGATGTAAGGAAGCCTCGCGAACACTGACCGGACCAACGCCGCCCGGAATCGGCTGCGAACGGGAGCGACAACCTCCGCACACCCGCCTGCACGCCCTGGTTCCTATTCCCTATTCCCTGCCTTTATCACGCTTTTCTTCCCAGATCATTTCTCCACGCATGCCCGTCGCGCTCCAGCAGCCGGTCCGCGCACTCCGGACCCCACTTGCCTGCGAAGTAATTCGGAAATACCTCCGGCTTCTTGGCCGCCCAGGCCTCGAGAATCGGCGTATACAAGGCCCATGTTGTCTCCACACCGTCGCGGTGCGCAAACAGCGTCTGGTCGCCCAGCATGGCTTCAATCAGGAGGCGCTCGTAGCCGTTGGCACTCGACTTGCCGAAGGCCGCTGCGTAGTCGAAGTCCATGTTCACCGGACACACCGACATGTCCGACGAGGTGGGCACCTTGGCGCCGAAGCGGAGTGCGATTCCTTCATCGGGTTGGATGCGAATGGTGAGCAGGTTGGGCTGAATCTCCTGGCACGGCCCGCTATTTTGCAGGCGATTGAAGATGAGCAGCGGGGGCTGCTTGAATTGGATGCTGACTTCGGTGGCCTGCTGCCTGAGCCGCTTGCCCGCGCGCAGATAAATCGGCACGCCCGCCCAGCGCCAGTTTTCAATTTCAAGGCGCATGGCCGCGTAGGTCTCCGTGCCGGAGTCGGGATTCACCCGCTCTTCGTCGCGATAGCCCACCACGCGCTGGCCGTTGATCACGCCCGGCCCATACTGCCCGCGCACGGCATTCAGAATCGGAATGGGCGGCATCGCTTTCCATACCTTCAGCTTTTCCTGCCGCACACTCTCGGCCTCGAAGCTCGACGGCGGCTCCATGGTCACAAAGCTCAGCAGCTCCATCATGTGGTTCTGCACCACGTCGCGCAGCGCGCCGGCCTTCTCGTAGAACGGCCCGCGGCCCTCCACGCCCAGCGTCTCGGCCGCGGTGATCTGCACGTGGTCGATGTAATTGCGGTTCCAGATGGGCTCGAAGATGCCGTTGGCGAAACGGAACACTAGAATGTTCTGCACCGTCTCCTTGCCCAGGTAGTGGTCGATGCGGAAAACCTGCCGCTCCGCGAAGACTGCGTTTACCTGGTGGTTGAGTTCGCGGGCTGAGTCCAGATCGTGTCCGAAGGGCTTCTCAATCACCACGCCCACATGCCCCTGTGCGGGTACTGCCATGCCCTGGGCTCCGAGGTTCTCGATAATGCCGGCGAAAAACTCCGGAGAGGTCGCAAGGTAGAAGATCCGGTTGCCGCCGATGTTCTGTTCCTTGTCGATGCGGTCCAACTCGGCCTTCAGTCCGGCGTAACTCGCCGGATCGTCGAAGTTGAGTGCGTAGTAGCTGATCTGTTTGACGAATTCATCGAGCTTTGGGTCATTGCTATCGGCGCCGCCGAATTCAACAATGCCCGCGCGCATGTCGGCCTCGAACTCGCCCGCGAGCGGTCGCCGCGCCACCCCAACAATGGAGAAGTTCGCGGGCAGCAGGTTGTTCTGCCGCAAATGGAAGAGCGCCGGTAGCAGTTTGCGCTTGGTCAGGTCGCCAGACGCGCCAAAGATCACCAGGATCACGGGGTCGGGAATCCGTTCGTTGCCTGTCTGCACCTGCTTAAGATCCTCCGGTCTAACACTCATCTGCATCGTCGCCATAACAACCTCCGGTTGAAAGATGACAGGTTACAGATTACAGATGACAGTCTTGCGTCGCGAAACGACGCCTTTAACTGTCATCTGCAATCTGTCATCTGCTTCTCAGTCCTTTTTCACCGCATGACCGCCAAACTCGTTGCGCATGATGGCCAGCATGCGATCGGTAAAGTTATTCTCCTCGCGCGAACGGATGCGCCGCATCAGCGACTCCGTAATGACGGGCGCGGAGACATTCAGGTCGATGGCTTCCATCACCGTCCAGCGGCCTTCGCCGGAGTCCTCGACAAATGCCTCCAACCCATCGAGCTTGGGATTTTTGGCTAACGCATCGGCGGTCAGATCGAGCAGCCAACTGCGCACCACGCTGCCGTAGCGCCAGATCTGCGAGATCTGCGGCAGATCCAGCGACAATTGCTTCTTCGTTTCCATGATGGTAAAACCTTCCGCATAGGCCTGCATCATGCCGTACTCGATGCCGTTGTGAATCATCTTGACGAAGTGGCCCGCACCGCCCGGACCGACGTGGCCCCAGCCCTTGTCGGCCGCCGGCGCAAGGGTCTCGAAGATAGGCCGCAGATACTCGACCGGCTCGTTATCGCCGCCGATCATCATGCTGTAGCCCTCTTTCAGTCCCCAGACTCCGCCGGACGTTCCCACGTCGACAAACTGGAAGTGCCTGGCCGCGATCTCATCGTGCCGGCGCATCGTGTCTTTGTAATTCGAGTTGCCGCCGTCGATCAGAATGTCGCCCGGATTCAGCAGCGGCTCCAGTTTGGCAATCGTGTCGTCCACCGGCTTGCCCTGCGGCACCATGATCCAGATGGCCCTGCGGCCCGTCAGGTTCCTGGCCAGGTCTTCGAGCGTTGAGACGCCAGTGTTTCCCGAGGCTGTCAGCTTCGCCACGGCGTCCGCGCTGAAGTCGAAGCCCACCACCTGGTGGCCGCCCAGCCGCAGCCGCTCGGCCATGTTCCCGCCCATCTTGCCCAGACCTATCAATCCCAGTTGCATATCGCCCCCACTTCCTTGTCTTCTACATAACTCCCAGAGTTACTAAATCTCCCCGTAGAGCATTCGCGCCAGCAAAGCGAATGGCTTTGATTCCCGCGCGCTGCGCGCCGGCCACGTTTTCGGCGCGGTCGTCGATAAACAGAATGCGCTCCGCCGCGCGGCCCAGAATATCCACCGCGCACCCGAAGATGGCCGGCTCCGGCTTGCGCAATCGCACGTAGCACGAGCTGAGCGCAACCTTGAAGAACTTGCGCAATCCAAATTTGTCGAAGCGGTATTCGTTGGTCTCGCGCGCCTCGTTGTTCAGCGCGCCCACCAGGCATTTGTCTGATGCGGCAACCTCGGCAAGGATTCCCAGCGCTCCATCAGGAAGAAGCTGCGACTGGGTCAGCATGAATGCGAAAAACTCGTCTTGCGAAAAACTACGCGGCTCATTGAATACGGTGGCGTCGAGATAGTCCTTGACAGATGTCACTCCGCGCTCCCACGCGTCGTACGGCGCGATATGCCGCTCCTCAAACTCCTCAACGTCCAGCCCGAAATGCTCCAGCGCCAGGGCGCGCTCGTTCTTGTCCCAGCCATTGGTCAGCAGCACTCCGCCTACATCGAAAAGGATCACGTCGAAGGGGAACATCGGCGCCTTTCACTCTATGTCTCTGTGATGAATCCTTGATGAAGCTATCGGCACTTGCAAAGGTAACCGTGGACCTCCCCACAAGCTACCGTTCTTGCCATATTATGCAGTGCTAAGCCGGGTTCGCCGAGCCATCGCCGCACTGGTACTTCGCCTCGATGGCCAGAACTTTCTTGAACCGCCGCACGAAACGCTCTTCGTTGGCAATGAACTTGGCGCCGATAAACGCATCGACGCACTCAAATGCAAGGGCCGGCCCAATGATGCGCGCGCCCAGCACAATCACGTTCATGTCGTCGTGTTCCACACCCTGGTGCGCGGAGTAGGTATCGTGGCACATGCCGGCGCGAATGCCGGGAATCTTGTTGGCCGCCACGCACACGCCCACGCCCGAGCCGCAGATGAGAATGCCGCGCGGCGCATCGCCCCGCTTCACCGCCAAGCCAACCTTTTCGGCAAAGTCCGGATAGTCGTCCAGAGGATCCACCTGGTATGCGCCCAGGTCAATGACCTCCTGGCCTTGAGTGGCAAGATAGGCGCGCACCTCTTCCTTGAGAGGGAATCCTGCGTGGTCGGAAGCGATGACGAGCTTCATTGAGGAGTCCTTTCGAGCGGCGGCAACGAGGGCGGAGGGAGAAGGGAGGAGGGAGAAGGGAAAAGCAACCGGGGTCGGGCCGTCATGGCTGCAGCTTGTTCATGATGGCTACCAGCATCCGGCCTGCTTCAAGAGAAAGCTCCTCCGCTTTGCTTCTTTCCTCCCCATTTCCAAATCCCAATCCGCCTGCAATTACCAGCTGTGTTTGTGCTTCGCAGTTGGACCCGCGTGCGTGCCCAAGGAATTGGACGTACTCTCCCGTAGCCTTCCGCAATGTTGCTGGCGACGGAAACAGACGCACGCCGCAACTGGTTTGTCAGGCCGAATCGTTCATCGGCAGGGAATGAGGATGTGAGTTTATAGACGGCCATGGTCATTTGGATAGCTCGCTGCCAGACTACAAGATCGCGGAATGACTCGCCCAAGCTCAGCCTCCCTTTCGTTCTTCGGTTCCCTTTTCCCTTCTCCCTACTCCCTTTTCCCTTCTCCCGGTCTCACTTCACCAGCGCCTTCGCCCGCGCTGCGATGCTGTCTGCGCCAAAGCCGAGTTCCTTAAGCACAGTCGGCCCCGGCGCCGAGGCTCCAAAGCGGTCGAGCCCGATCACATCGCCATCCTGGCCCACAAACTTCCACCAGCCCAGGGTCGCGCCTGCTTCGACAGCCAGCTTTGGCACGCCCGCCGGCAACACGCTTGCTCTATACTCCGCGGTCTGCTCCTCGAAGATCTTCCAACTGGGAAAGCTCACGACACGAACCGCAATGCCCTCGGCCGCTAGCAGCTTCGCCGCATCCATCGCTGCCGAAACTTCGGAGCCGGTGCCGATCAGGACCACCTGCGGGTTGGATGCATCCTGCAGCACATACGCGCCCCTGCTCACTTCGGCATACGCATCGTGCGCGGCCGGATCGATGACCGGCAGATCCTGGCGGCTGAGCGCGAAGAAGCTCGGCCCCTTGCGCTCGAGAGCCAGCCTCCACGCCGCCGCTGTCTCGTTGGCGTCGGCGGGACGAAAGTCCGTCAGTCCCGGAACCGCGCGCAGGGCCATCATGTGTTCGACGGGCTGATGCGTCGGTCCATCTTCGCCCAGGCCGACGGAGTCGTGCGTGAACACAAACAACGAATGGGTCTGCATCAGCGCCGCAAGGCGAATGGCCGGCTTGGCATAGTCGCTGAAGACAAAAAACGTCGATCCAAAGGGAATGAGCCCGCCATGCGCGGCCATCCCGTTCACCGCCGCGCTCATGCCAAACTCGCGCACGCCAAAGTAGATGTTGCGCGCGGTCGGGTCCACGTGAAAGCTCTCGCCCGGCTTGAAAATCGTCTTGGTCGACGAGGTCAGATCCGCGGCGCCGCCGAACAGTTCCGGCACCACCCCGGCGATCGCATTCATGATCGCTCCGCCGGCGTTGCGCGTGGCCTGCGGCTTGCCCGCCGGGAAGCTGGGAATCGCCTTCTCCCACCCGGCCTTCAATTCGCCCTTCTGCGTGCGCTCAAACTCCGCCGCCAACGCGGGGTTCGCCGCCGCGTAGCCTTCAAATTCCTTCTTCCACCGGGCCTCAAGCTCAGCGCCGCGATCGACAGCCTTGCGCCAGTTGGCCAGGGCATCGTCCGGCACATAGAAGCTCTGATCCTCAGGGAAACCAAAAAACTTCTTCGTCGTTGCTGTCGCTTCAGCGCCCAGTGCTTCGCCATGCGCCTTGTTGGTACCGGCTTTGGGGCTGCCGTAGCCGATGATTGTCCGCACCGCAATGATCGAAGGCTTGCTTGTCTCCGCTTTGGCCGCTTGAATTGCCTTCTCGATCGCGGCCAGGTCGTTGCCATCGGTGACCCGCTGCACATGCCAGTGGTAGGCCTCGAACCGCTTCAGCGCGTCCTCGGTGTAACTGAGTTCCGTGGGGCCGTCGAGGGAGATTAGATTGTCGTCGTAGATGAAGATCAGCTTGCCCAATGCCAGCGTTCCAGCCAGCGAGGCCGCTTCGTGGCTCACGCCTTCCATCAGGTCGCCGTCGCCCAGTAGCGCAATGGTGTGGTGATCGACCACCTCAAAGCCCGGCTTGTTGTAGACGGCAGCCAGATGCTTCTCCGCAATCGCCATGCCCACAGCCATGGCGATGCCTTGCCCGAGCGGCCCGGTGGTTACCTCAACGCCGTCAGTGTGGCCCCGCTCCGGATGGCCCGGCGTGCGCGAGTGCCACTGCCGAAAGCCCTTCAGGTCGTCGATCGTTACGTTGTATCCGGAGAGAAACAAGGTGGAGTAAAGCAGCGCCGATGCGTGGCCGTTGGAAAGAACAAAGCGGTCGCGGTCTGCCCAGTGCGAGTTCGCCGGATTGTGCTTCAGCAGCTTGTGAAACAGCAGATAGGCGATGGGCGCACAGCCCAGCGGAGCGCCTGGATGACCGCTATTGGCCTTTTCCACAGCATCCACGGCAAGCAGGCGCAATGTATCGATGGAAAGCTCGTCGAGCGAAAGTCCCGCAATGGTTGAAGTCATAAGGTTTGTACTTGTCCTTTCCTTTTGCCGCTCGATGTTTCTGCAAATCCATTCACGACGAGTTACTTGTTACTCTGATTCCCAGGTGTTACCGGACTTCGACCTGCACCTCAACATTGTAACCAAGCCAGGTGTCGTGCTCCGGCCAGTGAAGAGTCCACTGCAGCTTGCCATTGGCCGTTCCGGTCTTTATCTCCGCGCTGAATCCCGCGCTGCCCAGGCTGCGGCTCATGGCTGTCTGCGTGGTCTGCCAGCCGTCCGCGCTCCACACCAGATCAAATCGCTTCTCGTCCAGAATGCGCAGTGTCTCTCCCGCGGCCATCGTCTGGATGGGCCGGCTGCGGCTGTAGATCTCCAGGTCTCCGCGCACCTTTTTGCGCCCCTCCGGCTCGCAATAGCGCTCATAGACAGGTTCGATGCGGTCGAAGACCTTGCCGTCCAAGGCCGAGCGCAGCAGCTTCAGGTACTCGGCATGCGCCCACACCAGCGGCACCGCCGATCCTCCAGGCTGCCCCAGCCGCAAGCTCGTCCCCGGCAGGTCAGCCTCGTCCCACACCTGCTCCGGTATCATCTGCCCGCAGGTGGCAAACCGCTCGTAGGTCTTGATCAGGTCGCTGATGTCTTTGCCCGCCGCCAGCTCGTAGTGGGCGCGCTCGCCGGTTAACAGCGGCCACACGTGTCCCTGGCCCCATCCCTGGAATGGGCCGCCATCTGGCCGGTCTCCATAGCCGTCCCAGTTGTAGCGCAGCCATCCGGGACCCTGCGGCAGCTCGCGCTTTAGCACCGCATCCACTACCTTCAGCGAGTCCACGACCAGCGCATCGCTTGCCCGGCGCACGCCATAGCGGACAAGCTCCAAAAAGCCTGCATCGATAATCTCGCGAGCTTCAAATTCAACCCGCGTTCCCGGCGGCCGGTTTTGCAGCCGGATGATCTCTGTCCCGCAGCTCTCGCAGGCGTAAGCCTCGCCAATCTCCGGCGGACGGATGCGCATATAGTGCCGCGTCACCTCCGGAAGCAGCATGCCTTCGTTGGTCACGGTCCAATCTTCGAGGTGTTTGTCGATCCAGTCGGCGTACTCCTCCAGAAAAACGGCCAGCTCCATCGAGTCGTGGGCGCGCGCAATCTGCGCCGCACAGATCAGGCCCGCGATCACCGCCGCCAACGTCGAGGGCGAGTAGCCCGCGTTCTCCTCCCAGCGCTCCTGGTGCGTAATTGGGGCGTGCCGCACCAGGAACCCTGCCGCCCGTTCGACAAACGGGATAATATGCAGTTCGCCGAGCGCATTGGCCTTCCATAGGCGCCACGCCAGGATCAACGGAAATGCCACCTCGTCCAGTTGAAGGCCGCTCCAATAGGGAGTTCCATCGATCCAGAAATTCTGCGCGAAACCACCGTCCGGCTGCTGCGTGCAGGCCAGGTAAACCAGCGCCCGCCGCGCCGTCTCCGCCCGATCGCAGGCCAGCAGCGCCGTAGCGGTCTGCACCATGTCGCGCGTCCACACCAGGTGGTAGCCGCCCAAGTCGTCATCGCTTTTGGCCTGGCCCCACGGAATCGACGCCGAGGCCACAAACGCGCCGGAGTAGGTCTTGTCTTCGTGCGCCAGCAACACGTTGTGGCTGGTCCCCATCAGGTTGCCGCCGTCACAGGACTTGGCCGCAAGCCACATTGGATTTGCGGCCCGGCGCCACTGCTCAATAAACCGGCTTCTGTGGTCAACAAACGGAGTTGCCAATGAGCCCATCGTCTTCTGCGCGGCTGTGTGGTGACCCTCTCCAATGCCAAACGCCACAGTGAACTCGATTGCCCCGTCCGCTTCGACACCCTTCAGGTCCAGCTCGCCGATTACCGCAATGTTGCCGTCCGTGGCCGAGCCAAACTCCCAATCCATGTGGAAGTTGTCCATGACGTCGCGCCAGCCGTCGCTGGCGCCCACGAACCCGCAGCTCACTCTGGAAAATCCGGAGCTTACTGGACCGCAATTGGCGGCCATGGCCAGCGACCACCTGTTCTTCCACGCCATCAAGACTTTACGACCGGCAATGTCCACCGCCCGCGCCGAGTTGCCCGCCCCACCCCCATCGAGATGCGGCGCCAGCAGCGCATATACCTTCAGCCGCGGCAGCAGCTCCGGGTCACCCTCAATGCGCACATGGTTCAGAATGACCGCGTGGTGCGGGTCGCAGATGATTTCCTTGGTTAGTGTGTAGCGGCCCTCGGGATCGCGATTTGTGTAGCGCGCCCCCAGCGCCTCGGGATGAAGATACTCGAAGGTGGAGTCAAGGTCGCGCTTTTCCTCGTGGAAAAAGGTCTCGCCGTCGGTGACCAGGAACTCCATGTCGCGGACCTGCGCCCGGTCGATGGTCGGATGGTATATCTCGTTGAGAATCCCATGCGAGCAGGTGAACCAGATGCGGCTGGAGGCCGCGTAAGCCGTGCCCACTGCATCTTTGACGCTTGAGGTCCATCGCGGCTCCGTGCCCGGCGCGCCAAACGCCTCGCCCTGCTGCTCAAGCCACCGGTACAACGGCTGATCGCTCATCGTCACATCGCTCGTTTCGGATTGGGGGATTCTGGAATCAAGCAAGAATCGCGGAAGCTCTTCGGGGGAAGCCGCGCATGCCTGTCCCTTCTATCGATGTTGCCAGGGCGCGAAAGGTTTCGTGCCGGGTTGAATTCTCCAAGATCGATGCAGTTTCCTAACCCCTGATCCCCGTTTCCTGCTTTTTGCACCCAAACCAGCCCCTTGGACATCCATCGAAACATATGCATGCGCTGCCATGTGTTAAGACTTCGCTTCACCCACAGGCTCCCACTCCCGGCTTCAACCAACTGTTCTCTTCCGCTCAACACCCGGCCAAACCCTCGCGGTACAATTTCACCTGAAGGAGATTTCCCCAAATGGCTCACGAACTTCCACCGCTTCCCTACGACTATGCCGCGCTCGAGCCGTTCATCGACACGGAGACCATGAAGATCCATCACGACAAGCACCACCAGGCCTATATCAACAACCTCAACGCCGCCCTGGCCAACCACCCCGACCTGGCCGCCAAATCTGTTGACGACCTGGTGCGCGGGCTGGCCGATGTGCCTGAGGAGATTCGCGGCGCGGTGCGCAACAACGGCGGCGGCCACTCCAACCACACCGCCTTCTGGAACCTGATGGGCCCGGTGGGCTCGGCCGGCGTGGGTGGCGCGCCAACCGGCGCCATCGCCGCAGCAATCACCGCCGACTTTGGCGACTTCGATGCCTTCAAGAAGACCTTCAACGAGACCACGGCCAAGCAGTTCGGCTCCGGTTGGGGCTGGCTGGTCTTCACCAGTGGCAAGCTGAAGATTATCACCACCGCAAATCAGGATTCGCCCCTGACCCAGGGCCTCTATCCCATCCTCGGCAACGACGTATGGGAGCACGCCTACTACCTGAAGTACCAGAACCTGCGCCCCAAGTACCTTGAGGCCTGGTGGAACGTAGTGAACTGGAACGAAGTCAACAAGCGTTTCGCCGTGGCCAAGGGCTAAGAGCAGGGAACAGGGAATAGGGAACAGGGAATAGAACCCCAAACCCATCCCTGGCCCGAGGCTCGAGGTTTCACGCTCCATCCAGGCAAAACACTCCGTGCCCCCATCCTTCGCGCCTTTTGCGAAGGGTGGGAAAGCACCAATCTCCCCAGGCCGATCCCTACTCCCTATTCCCTGTTCCCTGTCTTTCACAACTCTTCCCCGCATTCGGTGTCTAACGGAACGTGACCATGCGTACGTCTCTGCGCTCTTTTGCTGTTTTGGCCGCCCTGGCCGGCCTTGCCGTTCTCTGCGCGGGCGCCCAGTCCGGCAGCTTCATCGTCGCTCAGCACGGCAACGCGGTGGGCACGGCCGAGTTCAACTTCACCACCACACCGAATGGCTACAGCTCCACCTCCACGGTGCGCATTGCCATGCAGGGGCTCAACTACGCGCTCTCCAAAACCGAGTCCCTCTCCGCCGCCAACCACATGCGCCACGTGCAGGTCAGTGCCACTGTCAACAACTCCGCCGTCAACGTGACCGCTTCGCCCGACGCCGCCCAGTTCCTGCTTAACGTCTCCGCCAGCGGCAAGAGCACGACCGCTCGCCTTGCCCTTCATCCCGCCGCGGTCTTTCTTTCCGACTTCGACCCGGGTGCCCTGGAAACCCTGCTTGCGCTCGCCGTGGCCCACAACAACCGCGACCTCTGGGCCATTATTCCAAAGCAGGCAACCGGGCCGGATGGGTCGGTTCAGGCGGGTTCCGTCAGTCCCGTGGTGCTGGCCACCTACGCCGACGAGCAAGGCACGCTCGACGGTAAGCCCATCGTCGCCCACCACCTGGTGGCCACCATCGCCGGCGGCAAGACCGATCTCTTCTCCGGCCCCGAAAACCAGCTTCTGCAGGCCGAGCTGCCCCAGCAGGGCTTCGCCCTGGTCCGCAAGGGCTTCGTGCTGACCCCGCCCACCAGGCCCATCGCGCCGCCCGACCAGCCACAAGCCCTCCCCACCGCACAACAATCGCCCGCGTCCCAGCCGTTACAGCAATAATCAGGGCGCCAGAGTGGGAGGACCTGCCCCGCCGGCACCCTGGCTTCCCTAGTCCCAAGTCCCTCAGTCCCTAAACTGCCTTCCCTGCCGCCACTCCCGACGCCCAGGCCCACTGGAAGTTGAACCCGCCCAGCCATCCGGTCACGTCCACCACTTCGCCAATGAAGTAGAGCCCCGGAACCGCGCGTGCCGCCATCGTTCGCGCATGCAGACCATCGGTGTCGACGCCGCCCGCCGTGACCTCGGCCTTCTCGAAGCCCTCCGTTCCCACCGGATGCAGCCTCCATCTACGCAGCCGTCGTTCGCAGGCCTCGATGGCCGCATTGGACCACCCTTCCGGCGCGCCGGTTCCTGCGAGAAATGCCGCCAGCCGCTGCGGCAAAACTTCGCGTAGCGCCTGCCTGAGCGTTGCCAGATCGCGCCGCGCCTGCGGCTGTTTCAAGGCCCCGAGTAGTTCCTCCTGTGCGGTCAGCCCCGGTGCAAAATCCAGCACCAGCTCATCCCCAGGCCGCCAATAGGACGAAGCCTGCAACACCGCCGGTCCGCTCACGCCGCGATGCGTCACCAGCATCTTCTCCCGGAACCGAACGTAGCCTGGAACGCCGCCGCGCGCCGAGGGCTTGCGGTTCGTCGTTGCACTCTCCGCCCAGGCCACAGCTTCGGTCGCCACACCTGCCAACTCGGTCCACGCCGCCTCATCCCCGCCCAGAACCAGCGGCACCAGCGCCGGCCGCGGAGCGATCACCTTCAATCCAAAGTGACGCGCAATCTCGTAGCCGAGTCCGGTCGCACCCATCTTCGGGATCGACAACCCGCCGGTTGCCACCACCACCGCCTGCGCCCTCATCTCGCCTGCAGACGACGCAACCCGAAACCCGCCGTCCTCCACGGCCGCAACCGCAATCCCGCGGGCATTCAGCACCAGTTCCACGCCGCCCAGCGCGCACTCGGCCAGCAGCATATCCAGAATCGCCCGCGACGATCCGTCGCAGAACAGCTGTCCCAGCGTCTTCTCGTGCCACTTGATCCCATATCGCTCGACCAGCGCAAGAAAGTCCAGCGGCCCATAGCCTGCCAGCGCCGACTTGGCAAAATGCATATTTTCAGTGAGGAAGTTCTGCGGCCCGCAATGCAGATTGGTGAAGTTGCAGCGCCCGCCGCCAGAGATGAGAATTTTTCGCCCAGGTTGTCCGCCGTGCTCCAGCAGCGCCACACGCCGTCCGCGTCGGCCGGCCGTCGCCGCGCACATCAACCCCGCCCCTCCGGCACCCAGCACAACCACATCGAATTGGCTCGGCGCTGGCGGCATGGGGTCTCGATAAGAATAGCCGCAGAGCCTAGCCTCGGCAGGTGCCTCTGTGTCACCCCTTCAACAGTTCCGGATGATTCTCCCGCAACCATGCAGCCACGGTTCGCAGAAGCTCATCCGCAATTCGTATGACCTCTGTGCGCCGGTTAAACCGGCAAGGTGTAGTGAATGAAAGTTTCATACGTTGAAGGAATAGCGAACCACAACGGCCCCGAGTCATGCGGAGCCGCTCGCGAGGGCGGCGACGAAGCGTTGACAGGGGAA
>Ga0302319_10000838_pt1 | contig 69013 bp, 58 predicted proteins | sample Bog_T0_2_FD_203319 | JGI IMG/M metagenome (GOLD analysis project Ga0302319, IMG submission 203319) | Peat permafrost microbial communities from Stordalen Mire near Abisko, Sweden - Bog_T0_2 | ecosystem: Environmental > Terrestrial > Soil > Wetlands > Peat | place: Sweden: Abisko, Stordalen Mire...
TGGGTTGATAAAAAACAATTGCTACGCCTGCCACAGGAAGATTGTTGTCAGGCGTTGGGCTGCCCACCGAGCCGCAAATACCAGAACGAAGGCGGTCCGGGCATCGTGGACATCTTGAAATTATTGAAAGCTGCAGATGCTCCCGCCGAAGACCAGCAGCTGTTCCTGAAATCGCAGATCATCTTTTGGTTAATTGGGGCGACGGATGGTCACGCCAAGAACGCCAGCATCTTCCTGGGGCCGGAAGGTCGCTTTCAGTTGACGCCGTTCTACGATGTGTTGTCGGCGCAACCGAGTTTGGACAGCCGCCAGATCGAGCGTAAGCAGATGAAGCTGGCCATGTCAGTGGGAGACAGCCGGCATTACCGCGTGGATGAAATTCGTGGCCGACATTTTGTTCAGACGGCGATTCGAGCCGGTCTGTCGCGTCGGGTTGCGGAAGAAACGCTTGATGCAGTGGCCACAACGACCGAAACTGCCTTTGATCTGGTAGAAGCAAAGCTCCCTGCCGGATTTCCTAGGACGATTCACGCCTCGATCAAAGCGGGAGCATTGCAGCGAATGAAACAGATGGGGGCGGATTGATAACAAATTATTCGCTCGATTCAGGGTGGCATTGGCCTAGTTTGGAGCCAGCAGCGGTTGGGAGATCGGCGGCAGTTTTTAGTGACAAATAGTGACACCGTTTCTGCCTTTTGGCGCCCATTTACGCCCAAGTGTCTAAAAATCGACAGGCGTTAAGTGGCTGAAATAGGTCTAGTTAGGCATAATCGGGCAAAAGAATTAACGATTCGATTCCCTTCACCCGCTCCAATTTGATTCCGACCAACAGAATCAATATGTTTATGAGTCTAGCACTTTTCAAAACACTCGACTGCTAATGCCTACTACTAACGCATTCAAATTTATCTGACCGTGTTTGAGGGTGTTCAAGTCTGTCATTTCGCTCACATTTGCACTCCTTGACATCCTTGGAAACAGCCGCATAGCCGCTTCGCGCGGCACCTTGGCACGACGCAGGCGCTTGACTTAGGTGACACGCAGGCAATACCAGATCCAGCACAATCACGATGTTCCATTGCTGCAAGAACCATGTTAAAATCTCCTTGTCTGATGGTTGCGGGATGGGAGAGCCGACTTGGGTTCTGAGGAAGTTCAAGCGCCACGCCACCAGCTCCGGCATCATCAAGAGCAGCGGGCAGTTGGCGATTGTTTGGCGGATTTCATATGGGGTGTTCACCCCATGACTATGAAGTGGCGAGTTCCGTCCGCCCGCGCTAAAATCCACCATGTTCATTAGCGGACTCGGCACCGCCGTTCCGCCGCAACGCCACACCCAGCGCGCTGGCTGGGATGCGGTGCAAAAATGGCCGCGGTTCCTGCAGCTTAAGCCGCGCTCACGGGCTGTCCTCAAAAAAGTCCTCTGCGGCGACAACGGCATTGACGCGCGGCATCTCGCCTTGGAAACGCTAGCGGAAGTTTTCGATTCGACGCCCGACGAGCTGCAAGCACGTTTTGCCCGGCACGCGCCCGCGCTTGCCGCCGAAGCCGCGCGACGCGCCTTGAAAAATGCGGACTGTTCGCCAGCGGAGTTGGACGCCGTGATTGTCAGCACCTGCACCGGCTACCTGTGTCCCGGCCTGACCAGCTACGTCAGCGAACTGCTCGGCTTGTGCCAAAATGTTTTCGCGCTCGACCTCGTCGGTCAAGGCTGCGGTGCGGCCATGCCGAACTTGCGCGCAGGCGAAGCCATTCTCGCAGCCGGGCGCGCCAAAAAAATTCTCTCCGTCTGCGTCGAAGTTTGCAGCGCCGCATTTTTTATGGATGACGACCCCGGCGTTTTGATCAGCGCGTGCCTTTTCGCCGACGGCGCGGGCGCGGCGGTTTTGTCCAATGCGCCGTTGCCGGGCCGACGGCGCGTCGAATGGAAATTCACCGCCTCGCGCCTCGTCACCGCGGAACGTGACACGCTTCGGTTTGGTCACCAGAACGGAAAGTTGCGGAACATTTTGCTGCCGGAAGTGCCGCAGGTAGCGAGCGACCTTGCGGAGAAACTGTTTTCCGAATCACTCATCGCCGCCGCCGTGAAGCGCGAACAGGTCACCGGCTGGATTTTGCACACCGGCGGCCGCAACGTGATCCTCGCCCTGCGCGAAAAACTTAAATTAAGCGCGGACGACGTGCGCCACAGTTCCGCCGTGTTGCGCCAGTTTGGCAATGTCAGCAGCCCCACTGTTTATTTCGTCCTTGAACGCGCCCTGAATGACTCCGTGCCGGACGGCCTCTGGTGGATGTCCGCGTTCGGCGCGGGCTTCAGTTGTCACGGCGCATTTTTGGAAGTGAGCGCCGCGTGAAACGAATCGTCCAGCCCGAACTCCTCGACGCGCTGCCGCCCGCTGATCCGCGCGCAGTCCGTTCGCACAGCGATTTGCGCCGCATCAACGGCTGGATGCACAGCCACGCCAACATGGCGCGCGCGCTAAAAAAAAACTGGAACGGCTCCGCGCCCAGGCGAATCATTGAACTCGGTGCCGGCGATGGACAATTTCTGCTCGCTGTCGCGCAAAAAATCTCGCCCGGCTGGCCGAACTTGAGCACCACATTGCTTGATCAGCAAGCAAAGGTTTCCGTCAAAACGCTCGAAGCCTTCGCCGCACTCGGCTGGCGTGCGAATGTTTTCATCAAGGATGTTTTCGACTGGCCGCAGACGGACAGTGACATCGTCATCGCCAATTTATTCCTGCACCACTTCGCGGACGCGCGGCTTGGGGAATTGCTGCACCTGATTTCCCAACGCGCCAGTTTATTCATCGCCCTTGAGCCGCGCCGCTCGTCGTTGCAGCTGTTTTGCAGCCGGTGCTTGTGGGCGATTGGATGCAACGAGGTCACCCGTCACGACGCCGTCGTCAGCGTGCGCGCGGGCTTTTCCGGTCAGGAACTTTCGGCGCGCTGGCCGGACAAACAAAAGTGGCGGCTCACGGAACAGCGTGCCGGAGCCTTCAGCCATCTTTTTATCGCGCAAAAAAACAAGTGACAATGGCCGCACCGAAATCCATCACGATTGTCGGCGGCGGCCTTGCCGGGTTGACGATGGGAATCGCGTTGTGCCAGAAAAAAATTCCAGTGACGCTTCACGAGGCCGGAAATTATCCGCGCCACCGAGTCTGCGGCGAATTCATCAGCGGGCGCGGCCAGGCCACGCTCGCACGGCTCGGTTTGCGTGAATTGCTCGACCAAGCCGGTGCCGTCAGCGCACAGACCGCCGCATTTTTTTCAGCAACCAGATCAGCTTCGGCGCGTCCTTTGCCGTCGGCGGCCATCTGCCTTTCGCGCTTCACGCTGGACGCCACGCTGGCAAAAAAATTCTGCGATCTCGGCGGCGAACTGCGCGAAGGCGGACGTTTCGGGGAAAAGTTTGCCGAAGGCATCGTCCGCGCCACCGGCCGTCGCGCGCAGGCCGATGAAAATGGTGCGTGCTGGTTCGGTTTGAAAATTCACGCACGCAACCTCACGCTGGCCGCCGATTTGGAAATGCACTTCTCGCCGCGCGGCTACGTCGGCCTGTGCAAAATCAACGGTGGCTACGTGAACGTCTGCGGCCTGTTCCGCAGGCGCGCGGAAGAAAAGGGCGAAGCAAAAATCGGGCGCGACTTGTTGCGCGGCCAGCCGGGTTCACCATTGCGTCAGCGGCTTGCCGGCGTGGAGTTCGCTGAAGATTCTTTTTGCGCCGTCGCCGGGCTTTCCTTGCTGCCGCAGCAGGCCGCCGCCCGTGCCGAACTTTGCGTGGGCGATGCCATCACGATGATTCCACCCGTTACTGGCAACGGCATGTCCATGGCCTTCGAGTCGGCGGAACTGGCGGTGGCACCGCTTGTGGCGTGGAGCCGGGCAGAAATTTCGTGGGACGAAGCCCGTCAAAAAATCGCCCACGACTGTGACGCCGTTTTTGCGCGCCGCCTCGTGTGGGCAAAATGGCTGCAACGAGTCCTTCTCACGCCCGCGCTGCAAAATCCGCTGGTCATGCTGGCGGCGCATAGCGACTGGCCCTGGCGGCTGGCATTTGGGCGCACGCGTTGATCCTCATCTAAAAATCATGTTTGCTCCAAAAAATGGTCTGGGATAATCACCCCAAAGGCGATCGCACATTTCACAATCACGCTCTGGGAAGTTATTTTGCATCCGGAATCAGTTGCGATTTTCAGGCTGGAATGAATAAATTCCGTTCACGGTTTGGGACTGGGATTTACACTGTTCAAAAGCAGCGACGAAGGCGAACCTTGAGCTGCCACGGGACTGGCATTGGTGATTTCAATGGTCGGCGACCATTTGAGCCAGACGTCGTCCGCTTTTTCATTGAGCGGAAAAACGCTGCGATTAGTCGCCAGAACTCCCGGTGAAGTTGGCGTGGCAAAAGCGATTCCGCCAATGACCAGAGATTTTAAGTTTTCCGCGCTGATGTTGATCCCGAAAAATTTCAGCCTCATGCTGAGGCCGCCCGCGTTCCAAAATTGCGAGTCCTGCCGCACCAGCGGCGCAAAGGCCGGTTCAATCAGCGCATGGATTTCCACATTGGTGGCATTGGCGCTCAATGCAAAATATTCCACCGCGCCGACTTCGATTCCGCGATAATAAACCGGCGAGCCGATGGAAAGCGTGTTGATTTGCGGCGTTTTCAAAATAATTTCCAAACCGCTTTTCGATTGATTAAGGATGGGCGGATCTTCCGCGCCGATGAAATGTTTTTGTTCACCGCCGTCGCCGGGCTGCACTTGAATATAAGGACCGGAGACGATGGTTTCCAGGCCGCTCAAGCCGCCCGCGCCGACTTCGGGCCGCACAATCCAGAACACGGATTTGTCGCGCGCGAGATTTTTTGCGGAGGCGGTCAGGCGCGCCTCCACTTCGACATGCGCCGTGTCTTTGGTCAGTTGCACTGACTGGACTTCGCCGATGCTGACGCCGTGATATTTCAAGACGGTCTGGTTGGCCTGAAGCCCGTCGCCATCGTTGAATTGAATGGTGATGACGGGACCGGATGCGCGGACATTTTTGAAAACCAGCCAGCCGGCGGCGATCGCGGCGATCAAGGGCACGATCCAAATGATGGAAATGCGCGTTCGTCCGGTGATTTTCGCCTGCGGCAAATCGCGCGGCGCGGATTCATTTTTCTCTGGCGCACTCAAATTTTTTCCTCCTGCCAGATCAGGCGCGGGTCAAAGTTTGCGGACGCGAGTATGGTCAAAACGACCACCGACGCAAACGCGATGACACCCGCACCGGGAATCACCGTGGCAAATTGCCCAAACCGGAGCAATGCCACCAGCACCGACAGCAAAAAAACATCGAGCATCGCCCACGGGCCGAGCTGGCAAATCGCCTTGTAGACCCAAGTGCGGGTTTTCTGCCAGCGTTGCCCGCGATTGGTGACGAGAAAAAACAGACCGGCCAGCTTCAACAGCGGAATCACAATGCTGGCCGTAAAGACGATGGCGGCGACATACCACATCCGGTCCTGATACAAAGCCCGGACGCCGCCCCAGACGGTGTTTTCCGTGTGCCGTCCCATGTATTCCATGACCATAATCGGATAAATGTTGGCGGGCACATAAAGGCAAAGCGCAGCCAGCGCCAGGGCCGCGGTTCGCGCGCGACTGTTGGCATGATGCCGTTGAAGTGTCGCAGCGCAGCGCACGCATTGGGCGCGATGGCGCGGCGGCACATTTTCAACCTGTTGAACCAAGCCACACGTCTCGCAGGCAATCACATTCATGCGCCAAACTACACGCAAATGCCTAGAACGACCAGTTCACAATCGGGAAGCCGGTGGCAATCACTAGCCGCCGCCAACGCCTATCTCGCCTTCAGCGGCTCGTTGGCGAAGGGATCGCTCCCAAGGAAATTGCGGGAGCAAATCTCACTCGTAGTTGGCGAAACCAACTCCTGCGACTACTGTGTCGCCGCACACACATTGCTCGGCGGCAAAGCCGGTTTGACGCAAGACAAAACTCTCGCGGCCCGTGCCGCGGCATCCGCAGACCCGAAAACCGAAGCGGCCCTAGTGTTCGCGAAAAAAGTTGTGACCGAACGCGGCCATGTAACTGACGAAGATGTGGCGGGTCTGCGTCAGCATGGTTACACCGACGGCGACATTGCCGAAATGGTTGCCAACACGGCGCTGAACATCTTAACAAATTATTTCAACCATGTGGCTGGAACGGTGGTTGATTTCCCCGCCGCGCCGAAGTTGGCAGCCTGCGCCTGTTCGCATTGAAAGTTCTCGCGGGCCGGTTGGTTTTCGGTAATTTGCAGCAGTGACGCAAAGCGAAATCAACTGGCCTGCCGCACTGCGCGCCACGGACAGCGTTGAACAAGCCGCCGTGCGTGCGCTGCGCGGTGTTTTGCACAATGGGTTGCGAATCGCGTTGAACGGCCGCAGCGATGTGAGTGAGGCGCACTTGGAAGATTTCGCGCAGGAAAACCTGCTCCGCGTGCTGGACCGGTTCGACCAGTTTCAAGGCCGTAGCAAGTTCACGACGTGGGTGCAGGCCATCGCCAAAGCCGAGCAACACCTCGCGCTCGGCCCGGAATGCCGCGAGGAATACGAGACCTTGATGAAAATTCTCAAAGTGAAAAAGCTGACACCTTACCCGAAAAATCTTCGCCAATTCAGTTCAGAGATTGTTTTAACGTCAAGTAGCGTTAGAAAATCAATCGTCTTGAAATTTCGGTCCAGCGCCGGCGGCCCGCAGATTTTTGCTCCCAGCGTCAGGTAGGCGCGGAGCAGTTTTGGGATTTTCACCGGTTCAGCGGCAAGCTGGATCATTGAGCATTCGTAAATCGGAAACGGTTGGGTGCGCCATTCTGGAGCCGCAAGATGTTTGCGGCACAGATCGGCATAAGCCGACGCGCCGAAGGCTGGGTCTTGTGAAGTGAGGGAACTGCACCCAAAAAGATGCCGAGCATTGTGCTGCCGGGCGTAATTTGCAATGCCTTTCCACAGCAGGCCCAGGACGACCAAGTTGCGGTGCTGCGGATGAACACAGGCGCGACCCAATTCAATCATCGTGGCGTGGAACGGCTCGAAGGTTTCCAGGTTGAATTCCTGCGCACAGTAATAACCCAGATTTTTCGCCGCATTGTCTCCAGTTTGCAGCCGGTAGGTGCCAACGATGGTGGCAGATGGCAGATGCTCCACGATAAGGTGATCGCAAACCGCGTCGAAAGGATCTTCGTCGAGGCCGGTCGCGTAGGATTGTTCAAGCCCCTCGTTCAGTTCGAGATTGAAAACTTGAAAACGCAGGGCTTGGGCGCCGCAGACATCGTCGGAATCGCGCGCCAGCCGCGTGGCATAGTGCGCTGGCACACTTACCAGTAAACGGACTGATTCAATAGTTGTTTTCACGGCGCTCATCTTTTCAAGTCCAGATGGCAGAATTATGACGGTTGGGTTAATTCTGTCTGGCAAGTTGGTCGCCGTGGGAAAACAAACCTTACAACTAAATCATCCTACGTTCGAGCGCAGTTGTTTCCTGATTCGCTCGCGCGCTTCGTCTGAAAGTGTCTGCGGAACGGATTGCGCGACTTCATCTGGTCGCGAGTGGACGGACTCATGAATAAAAGCAATCTGTTTCCCGTAACGACTGCACCATTTGCAAAGCACGAGATGGATGCGCAGCCCCAATTGTTGACGCCATGTCAGTTTGTGGTCGAGCGCCTCCGATCGCAGGCGCGCCGCCGTCCTGCAACTTGGCGAAAGTTCCGCCAAGCCGCTGATGAGCCTTCTGGGCATGTTAGCGAGCCAATTCATTATCGTTTGCCGTGCAAATTATGACTAAATCGCAAACCTGAGGCCCCGTCCTGACCCGGTTGCATTCTTGCGATTTGAGTTCGTCGGACGAACCGGAAAATCCTTACAGATTTTTGTTGTCGGCGGTTTTTAAGTGCTGAACGATGCGCTGCCGGGCTTCTGCCGACAACCCGCGACCGGGCAATGTTTTATCTTGATGGTCGGCATGAGAGCCAGCACGGTGAAGAAATTTCAATTGTTTGACATAACGCTCGCACCAGACGCAAATGAGAAAATGCAAACGCATTTTCAGCCGCGTGCGAAATGACAGCGGCTGCTCCAACGACTGCGACGCCAGCCGCAAAATCTCCGTGCAACGGGGCGTGTGTTGCCAGACCCAGACTACCCAGAGTTTTTTAAATGAGGCGACGATTTTCATTCCGCCTCCTTGTCTTTGCCAAACCAGTTGGTCTCCAGGCAGCGGCGCAGCGCCATGCGCGCACGATGCAACATCACCCAAAGGTTACTTTCCGAAATGTTCAGCAAGGCGCAAATCTCCCTGCTCTCCACACCGTCCACCTCGCGCAAATTAAAAACGGCAGCGACATTTTTCGGCAGTTTGTTCGAGCAGTCGCGGAAAGTTTTCCAAAACACCTCGCTGTCCAGGCTCGCACCGGGACTTGACCATTCCAGCGGGCCGAGCTCATGAATCCAGGCATCTTTGAAAAAGCCGTCGGGGACGAAGCGGTCGCTTTCTTCGTCAGAATAAAATTCCAAATCCGTGAACGAAGTTTCGCGGCTGGACTTGCGGTAATGGTCGTAAATTTTGTTCTTGAGGATACCCACGAGCCAGCTCTTTTCCGCCGATTTTCCCTGAAATGATTTGCCGCCCTTGAGCGCTGCGAGAAAGGTTTCCTGCACCGCATCTTCAGCCTTGGCCGGGTCGCGCAGGCGAATGAGCGCATACTTGAAAAGATAATCACCGTGAAATTCCACCCACCGTTCGGGGTCGGAAAGACCGGGTGGAACCGGTGTGCTGTCTGGCGGCTGGGCTGGCTCTGAATCCTTATCCATAGGAAAATACTGGCGATTTGCCGGGAAAAAGCAAACTTCGTCGCCGTTCAGTTGGCGCGGTTCGTTTTTTCTGTAAGGCTTTCCCCAGTGGCACGACTAAATTCACGAATGATTACAATCATTAGCGGAACCAACCGGCCCAGCAGCAATACGCGCAAAGTCGCCGCAGGCATTGAGGCCATCTACCAAACCGTTGCCGTGAAAACGCGTTTGCTTGATCTGGCGAAACTACCGCCGGAATTTTTTTTACCGGACGCCTACGCGGAAAAACCTGCCGCCTTTAAAAAAATTCTCCGACGCCTTTCTCGCCGCCGGTGGCTTGGTGGTCGTAACGCCCGAATATAATGGCGGCTTTCCGGGCGTGCTGAAATATTTTATTGATATGCTGCCGTTCCCGGAAAGTTTTGCGCATCGCCCAGTTTGTTTCATCGGGGTGGCGGCGGGCATCTGGGGCGCGCTGCGGCCGGTCGGACAGTTGCAGGCCATCTTTGGCTATCGCAGCGCCTATATTTTTTCCGGACGCGTGTTCATGCCCGGCATGGGCAAACTGCTGAATGAGGCCGGCCAATTGACCAGTCCCGACATCGAGAAACGCCTGGGCAAACAGGCGGATGGTTTCGTCGGCTTCGTGCACAGCCTGCGCGGGAAAAAACTACGTCCATGATCGCGGCTGCGCTTTTAATTTTGCTTGGAATTTACCTGGCTTGCGGGTTTCTGTTCGCCATGCCGTTCGTTTTCATTGGCGTCAAAAAAATTGATCCGCACGCCAAGCATGGCTCGTGGGGATTTCGGCTGTTGATTTTTCCGGGTGTGGTGGCTTTCTGGCCGTTGCTGCTGAGCCGCTGGGCGAAAGGCGTTCACGAGCCGCCAAAAGAAAACAACGCGCATCGTCGGCGCACGCGCCCTGAAAATCGTCACTCCCAATGATCCGCCCGCTGCGCCAACGCCATCGCCGCATCATCATTGCGCTGGGAATTCTTTTGCCGGTCGCGTTCGCCGTCGGCATCGCGGCGCGCAAGCCGGTGCCGCCTGCAAATGAATTGCCCGACGCCCTGACATCCGCACCACAATCATTTGAAAACCTCGAATGGGGGCGCGCCGATCTGTTCGCGAAGTCACCGGTGCAAGTACGCCTGCTGCGCGGGAACAACGACACGGGAAGATTTGCCGTCGCGTTTTCCGCCGCGAATGATTTCGTGAAGCCAGACTTGCTCGTTTATTGGGTTGCTGGAAATTCCGGCATCACAAACACCTTGCCAGACAATGCGATTCTGCTCGGTGCATTTACCTCGCAACCGTTGCCGCTGCCGGATGACGCGGCAAAATCCGGCGGTCGGCTGCTGTTTTACAGCCTCGCCGACAACAAAATCGTGGACATGTCGCAGCCGATCCGGTTCAACAATCTAATGAAATAACGAATCATGGGCGCCGCTTACACATCCGTGCAATGGAACCGTCAGAAGAGGTTTTACGACTTCGCGCTGGGCGGCGGCGTTGCTTTGTATCTGCTGGCGTTTGGCGCGATTACCAAATTTTTATTTCCATTTGTCACCGAAGAAATTTTATTAATGCGCGCTTTTGGCACAGCAGCGTTCTTGTTGCTTCACATCATTCTGTGCATCGGACCGCTGTGCCGGTTGAATCCGAAGTTCCTGCCGCTGCTCTACAACCGCCGTCACGCGGGCGTCACTTGTTTTCTGCTCGCACTCATCCACGCCGTGCTGGTTGTGGCGACCTATCATGCGGGCGGGGACATCAATCCCATCTTGAGCATCTTTGTTTCCAGTCCGCTCATTGGCTCGGTCGCGGGCGTGCCGTTCCAGCCGTTCGGATTTTTTGCGCTGGTGATTTTATTTTTGCTGGCCGCGACGAGCCACGATTTTTGGCTCGCCAATTTGACCGCGCCGGTTTGGAAGGGTTTGCACATGGCGGTTTATTTTGCCTACGCGTTGCTGGTGCTGCACGTCACGTTCGGCACACTGCAAGGCGAGACGAGTTGGTTTTATGTCGCGGCAATGGCGGTTGGTCTTTTAACTGTTCTTAGTTTGCACATCGCGGCGGCACGAAAAGAAATTGCTTTGGATGGCCAAATCAAAAACACCGTCGCTGATAAATTTGTGGATGCCTGCGCCGTGGCCGACATTGCCGAAAACCGTGCGCGCATCGTCTGCATGTCCGGCGAGCGTGTGGCGATTTTCAAATACGACGGGAAAATCTCCGCTGTCTCGAATGTCTGCCAGCATCAGAACGGCCCGCTGGGCGAAGGCAAAATCGTTGCGGGTTGCATCACCTGTCCGTGGCACGGCTACCAGTATGTTCCGGAAACGGGCGCATCGCCGCCGCCTTTCGCCGAGAAAGTCCCCACGTTTAATATCCGCGTAAAAAATGGCCGAGTTTGGATTGATCCCAAACCGAATCCCGCCGGGTCGCGCGCCGAGCCAGCTTTGATCGAAACATGAACGACGAATTTTACATTGGCTGGGAAGGCAGCACCGCACCGGGCATCGGCAGATTCGTGCGGGCGGTTGTGGCCTTGTTGTTCCTTGTGGCGATTGGCCTCGCCTTGGCTTTCGCAGCCGCGCAGCACTCCATTGGCGTGAGTGTTTTTGAATGGAGCACGGTTAAAAAGTTTTCCGGCGTTTTGAAAATTGATCCGTATCCGCATCTGCTCGTGCCGCGACCGGGCGCGACCGGCGCGCGAAATAATTTTTCAACTTACTATCTCGTCGCGCCGTTCAAGTTTGGCCTCGACCGCGGAAAACTTTCCGCACTTGACGGCAAAACCGTTTCGTTGCAAGGCACGCTGATTTATCGCGGCAACCAGACGATGGTGGAGGCGCTGCCCGATTCCATCAAGGCGATGGACAAACAATTTTTCCCGTTGCCCGGCACGGAAACAATTGAGCTTGGACGGCAAACGCTCACTGGCGAAATCGTGGACGGCAAATGTTTCCTCGGTGTGATGAATCCCGGCCAGCTTCTGCCGCATCGCGCGTGCGCCATCCGCTGCATTAGCGGCGGCATTCCGCCGGTGCTGCTCGTGCGGCAAACGAACGGCGCGGCAATTTATTTTCTGCTCGTGGCCGCCGACGGCAAGCCCGTAAATCAACAAGTTCTTGATTACGTGGCCGAGCCGGTGCAAATCACCGGCGAAGTCGAGCGGCAGGGCGAACTGCTGATTCTGCGCGCCGATCCGGCGACGTATCTGCGGCTATGATTTTGTAAGGAATTGAGCCGACCCACGACGAAGATTCATGCGACTCACCCCGGTCGGAAATATAATATTTCTGGCGTTCCTGCTGACGGCGTTGTCTGCAGCCGCCCAGACGAATGTCATCCAGTTCCAAAGCGCGCCGGAACGCACGGCACTGTTGGAACTCTACACGTCGGAAGGTTGCAGCAGTTGTCCGCCAGCGGAAACGTGGCTCTCTGGGCTGAAAGGTTCGCCGCGCTTGTGGAAAGATTTTGCGCCGGTTGCGTTTCATGTGGACTATTGGAATTATTTTGGCTGGAAGGACGCGTGGTCAGACGCGGAATTTTCAGAACGGCAGCGCAGTTACGCACAACTTTGGCGCGCGGAAAATATTTACACGCCAGAATTTGTTTTGAACGGCAAGGAATGGCACAACTGGCTCACCGGCAAAAACGGGCCGAAGTCCGATGGGGAAAAAGTCGGCGTCCTGACGGTAACCGCTGAAAAATCAAATCGCTGGTTCGTCAATTTCGCGCCGGGAAAAATTGGCGGCGCGAATTACGAGCTACATGCCGCGCTGCTGGCGGGCGGAATTGTTTCGGATGTGAAAGCCGGGGAAAATCGCGGCCGGCAGTTAAACCATGATTTCACCGTCGTGAATCTTTTGCAGATCGGCATGACCACCAGCAACGGCGTCGCCAGAGGAAAATTTATTTTCAACCCAACGCGATTCGCTGCAGGAAAAGCTTCGGCATTGACCATTTGGGTGACGCGCGCCGGTGAACTTGAACCGCTGCAAACCACCGGCGGCTGGCTCATGGCGCCGGACAAAAAATAAATGTAAGGATACTTTTCTGCCACCGACAAACTCGCATGAAGAAAATACTTCTATCACTTGCCATCGCAGCCCTGGCTTTGCCGCTGTTTGCCCAAACCGCAACCAAAACCCTCGTTAACGTGGACAAAACTGGTGTGGCCATTCAAGGCTACGATCCCGTCGCGTTTTTCACGGACAACAAGCCGGTGAAAGGCGACCAGAAATTTTTGCTCAGGCATGATGGCGCAATTTATTTTTTTGCGTCGAAGGAGCATAGGGATTTGTTCAAGGCCGACCCGGCGAAATACACGCCGGAGTTTGGCGGTTACTGCGCCTACGGTGTTTCGCGCAACAAACTGGTGGAGATTGACGTGGACGCGTTTCAAATCGTGGATGGAAAATTACTGCTGCAATACAGCAAAGGCGTCCGCGATGATTTCAATGAAGATGCCAAAGGCAACCTCGCCAAGGCGAATGCCAACTGGACCGGACTCGTCGCCAAAAAAGGCAAATAACTTGTAAGGCTGAACACGCCGCCACGACCAAACCTGGACATTTATGAACTCGCTCACCAAAACCCAGAAGATTGCCAGTTGGATTGTCCGGCTGTCGGCGGCCATTATCCTGCTGCAAACTTTGTTCTTCAAATTCACTGGCGCTCCGGAATCGGTTTACATTTTCACCAAGATCGGCATGGAGCCGTGGGGACGCTACGGTTCGGGCGTGGTGGAATTAATCGCCGCCATATTGCTGTTGTCGTCCTGTCATTGCTGGCTGGGCGCGCTGCTGGCACTGGGCATGATGGGCGGCGCGATCATGTCGCACCTCACCAAGCTTGGCATCGTGGTGCAGAACGACGGCGGCCTACTATTTGCCCTGGCCATCATGGTCGCCGTTTGCAGCCTCATCACACTGGCGTTGCATCGCCGCCAAATTCCGTTCATTGCAAAATATTTTACTGCTCAAAAATCATGAACAACGACCGTGAACTGATCCAATCCGTGATCGAAACTCTGCGGCAAGGCGAAACGCTCCTCGCGGAAATTTCCGATGAAGCCTATGTGCGCAAAGTCGCCGTCGCCTTCAACGCCTCTATTGGCGGACATTACCGCCACTGCCTCGACCATTTCAGCACGCTGCTCATAGCAACCGGCGCAGGTGATTTGAATTATGACCATCGCGAACGCGGGACGCTGGTTGAGAATGATCGCTTCGCCGCGCTGAACGAGACCCGCAGGTTGCGCGCAGGCTTTGAAAAGTTGAATCCTGTTTTTCTTGCACGGCATTTGAATGTGACGTGCAAGACGAGTTACTCCACGAGTTGCTCGCAAGTTTCGCCCTCCACGGTCGGACGTGAAGTCATGTATGCTGTGGCGCACGCGGTGCATCATTACGCGCTCATCGGCGTCATGGGTGGAATCATGGGCGTGCCGATGCCGGCGGGTTTTGGCGTAGCACCGTCCACGCTCACGCATCAAGCACAAACCGCCCACGCTGCCTGGCCGCGATGATTGAAACCTTGCCCATGTCGTCCGGCGTCGCGGCGGAATGGCTGCCGCTCTGGAAAGCCGCCGGATTTTTTTTTGCAACTTTTATTCTGGAGGACGCCGCCGCCATCGGCGCGGGACTGTTGCTCGCGGCGGGTCAAATTTCATGGCCTGCTGCATTTGTCTCCTGTTTCCTTGGCATCTGGCTGGGCGATGTGGGGCTTTACGCGTTGGCTCGTTTTGCCGGACGCAATTGGTTTGAAAGCTCCTCATTAAAAAAATTTTCCGCCGAAGTTTCCCGCAGTGAAAAATGGTTCGGCGAAAGCGGTACGCTGATTTTGATCTTCAGCCGCGCCGTTCCCGGCGCACGACTGCCCACTTATCTTGCCGCCGGATTTTTACGCGTGCCGTTCGCGCGCTTTTTATTCATCACCGGAACGGCGGCGTTTTTGTGGACTTTCATCATTCTTTTTCTGGCCCATATTTTTGGCGCGCAAGTTATCAAATGGATGAGCCATTACAAATCCGGCAGCCTCTGGCTGTTGGGCAGCGGAATGCTTTCGGTCATCACGCTCCAATTGATTCGGCGCGCTTTAAGGAACTTCGGCCGGCGCAAACTCTCCAACCGGCTCGCGCGCTGGACGCATTGGGAATTCTGGCCGATGTGGCTTTTTTATCCGCCGGTCGCGCTTTACTACCTCTGGCTGGCCATCAAATATCGTGGCGCGATGTTGCCGACGGCGGCCAATCCGGGAATTTTTTCCGGCGGCATCGTGGGCGAATCCAAAATGGAAACACTGCGAGACCTGATGAACACCAGCCGGGAGTTCACCGCTGAAGCCGAGTTGCTCGCGGGCGACTCCGCCAAAGGCCGCCTCATATCACTCCGCGAAATTTCTGCGCGCAGAAATATTTCCTATCCGTTCATCCTGAAGCCGGATCTCGGACAACGGGGCGCGGGCATTAAATTCATTCGCGGTGAGCCGCAGGCGCTGGCTTATTTGAAGGATACCAATGCACAGTTGCTGGTGCAGCGATATGCCGAGGGCCCGCACGAAGTCGGCATTTTTTATTACCGTTTCCCAGACGAATCAAACGGACACATCTTTGCCATCACGGAAAAGATTTTCCCCGTGATCACCGGTGACGGCGAATCCACCATTGCCGAACTCATCTGGCGAGACGACCGCGCCCGCTTCATGGCGGGGAAATATCTGCAACGACTTGGCGCGCGTCAAAACGAAGTGCTCGCGAGGGGTGAAACGCAACCACTCGTCCAGGCCGGCAACCACGCGCAGGGCTGTATCTTCCGCGACGGAATGCACCTGAATTCTCCCGCGTTGGAAGCACGCATTGACGAAATCTCGCGCAAAGTCAGCGGCTTCTTCATCGGCCGCTACGACATCCGGTTTGCGAGCCAAGAAGATTTGCGCGCTGGAAAAAATTTCCAAATCATCGAACTGAACGGCGCGGCGGCGGAAGCCACCAGCATTTACGATGCGCGAAACACTTTGTGGTCCGCGTATCGTACGCTATTCCGGCAGTGGGATTTGGTCTTTGCCATTGGCGCGGAAAATCGGCGGCGCGGCTGTGCGACAATGAAAATTTCCGATTGCTGGCGCGCGTGGCGCAATTATGCGGCGCTCGCGGCGACTTACCCCACGGCCGATTGAATCATGTGCACCGTCACTTTTTCGCCGCGCAAACGCGGTTACACGCTAGCGATGAATCGCGATGAAAAAATGACCCGCGCCACCGGCCTGCCGCCTTGTGAAAGGATGGTTAATGGACACCGTGTTCTCGCGCCGTCCGAACCCGGCGGCGGAACATGGATCACGGTCAACGACTGCGGAAAGACATTTGCGCTGATTAACTGGTATGCAATTCACGCATGGGTAAAAACGCAATCGGTTAGCCGGGGTGAGGTCTTAAAAGCCGTGAGCTCATTAACCACCGCAGTCTCGGTGGCAGAGACGCTGGAGCAACTGCCACTCCCACGGATAAATCCTTTTCGACTCATCGGCATTTTCCCTGGCGCGAATGAAATTGTTGAATGGCGATGGGATCTTAAAAAGTTGTTCCAAAAAAAATATCCATGGCGCTTGCAGCAATGGATTTCGTCCGGCTATGATGAGCCGGCCGCGCAACAAATTCGAGGCAAAACTTTCCAGCAAGCCTTGAGGCAAAAATCGGTTGGATCACTGGACTGGCTCCGGCGACTGCATCGCTCACACTCGCCAATAGCGGGACCGTTTTCGACCTGCATGCACCGCGCAGATGCCACCACGGTAAGCTACACCGAAATCACCGTGTCTTCCCGAATGGCAACAATGAGGTATCGTAACGGAATACCCTGCTGCGGCTCTGGCGGTCAGCTTCAGGCTTACACGTTAAGGTGAACATTGATGACGTGCCAGAACTCGCCGCGCGTTTTGGCATCACCCCATCCCGACGCTGATTGTTTTCTGGAACGGCCAGCCGACGGCGACGTTGCGCGAGGTGCAATCGAAGTACGTAATTTTGAAATCGCTCGCTACAGCCTGACACGGTAGACTCCAAGATAATCAAATGAATCCGCGTCCACCTTTGCCGCCGTACACTGAAGAAACCGCGCGCCAGAAAGTCCAAGCCGCCTAGAACGCTTGGAATTCCCACGACCCCGAGCGCGTCGCGCTCGCCTACACCGAGGACACCGAATGGCGCAACCGCACCGAGTTCATCCACGGCCGCGCGCAGGTCGAGGAATTTCTCCGGCGTAAATGGAATCGCGAGCTGGACTACCGTCTGAAGAAAGATCTGTGGGCATTCGGGGACAATCGCATCGCCATGCATTTTGAGTATGAATATCACGATGACGCCGGTCAATGTTATCGCGCCTACGGCAACGAGAACTGGGAGTTTGACGACCTCGGCTACATGAAGTTCCGCCACGCCAGCATCAATGATTTGCCCATCAAGGAAAGCGCTCGTAAATTCCGCCGGGAGAGAAAAAGTCGATGGTGGCAACCAAAATCCAAGCGGCTTGATAGTTTACAGTAAACCATTTTACCATTTTATACCACAATTGTCACGAGGGTTCGATTCCATTCACCAGCCCATTTGTAATCAAAGACTTACAAAAAGAAGTGCAGTAGGCTGCCTTCAAACTTCATCGTCTTTAATTTGAATTTCTGCGTTTTGAATTTGGACGGAAATATTCTGAACCGGCCATCTGTAACAATCGTTTGAGTCAGTACTGAATCTTCAAGTGGCTGATGGGAATCAGTCTCGCGCCTTTACGCTGATTGTGTGTCGTTCATGGCGTGTAGCGCTAGCTCACACGCTTACGCTTTGGTAGCCCACAAATCCAGGGCAAGGCCAGTTCATGGATAGATGAGGCGGAAGAATACGTTGCTTTGCGTTGTGTCGAATAAGAGCCACTCCGAGTTCGTAGCCGCCGAGTTGGGAACGGTGACCCATGCGCCGGCGTTTGCCAGACCGTTGGTGTTCATGATCAGCCGCCAGCCAATATGGTCGGAAGGCCAGGTGAATTGCAGGCCGTTGTTCAACGTCGTGAAGCTGACAGGCAGGATGGTCGCGGACGCCGGGCGCGCGACCACTTCGTTTGAATACGCTGATTCATCGCCAAGAATATTCAGCATGGTGACAACATAGTAATACGCCGTTCCGTTTTGCAAAAAGCCGTCGGTATAAGTGACGTTTGTCGCCAGATTCACTATATTTGTGTAAGGGCCGCCGGAAGTGAGGCTGCGATAAATATTATAATATGAACCGTTGCCAGCCCAACTCAACGTAGCACTTTGGCTGTTGTAACTGATGGTGACAGCCGGAGAAACGGCGGCGGCAATCGTTACCGGCTGGTAAGGTTTGATGAACCGCCATTGCGTCGCGGTGCTGGGTGCCGGGTCATTTATCATGCTGAACGAAATTGATGGTGCCGTGCCGCCGCCTTGGATGCTTTGCGAGGCCGCGAGATTGTCGAGATAGTAATAACCATTGCCGTCAGGACCGTTAAACCACCAGTCCACCGCTGAATTGGTCGTGCCGTAGGGCGCAAGATCCAACGTTCCGCCATTGTTGCGCAAGCGGCGACCGTCGTTAAGGGAAATGATATACCAGTGATTGGTTGTCGGTGCGGGTAGCAAAGCCCACTCCGTCGTGGCATTTCGAACGTAGATTGTCGAGGCCTTCGGCGTGGCGACGTTATTGGTGTCAGTCAGTCGAAAACTTGTGCCTAGGTTGTGAATGATGTATGGCGTCCGGGCGTGCAGGGTAAGATCGGCGTCCCACGCAGCGTAAAGCTCGCCGTAAGGAGAAAGAGTTTGGCTGGCGTCCAAGAACATTGTTCCGGTATAACCATTGTCCACCCACGGGCTGACGCTGTTAGTGCCGGTGAATGGGAAAATAGAATAGCGTTTGAGCCATTCCTGACCCTCGGCCTGCCACATGAATTCGGCAAGGAAGTTATAGTCGTCATTTTCCGACCATGATTTGGTGTTGCTCCAGTCCACCGGTGAAAACTCCGTGAGCCAGACGGGCCGACCCCAGGTGTTGTAGGTGCTTTGCAGCACACCCATGAGTGACGCCGCATTCGGGGGAACATATTCATGCACTGCGGTATAGTCCACGCGATAACTGTTGCTCGCAATCAGGCTGAAGAAATTATATTCCCACGAGTCAAAGGTATTTTGCACCGCTGGACTCACCAGCGGCAAGTCCAGGGCCTGGATTTGCGGCCAGGCCCCGATGGCGTCGTTGGTGCTGGTGTTTGAACCACCGCCCGCAGCGGTATTGTCCGGTTCATTGTAAGTCATAAGATAGTTGGGTTGCGCGGTGGCCAGCCATCCGGCATCTCGCGTCTGCGCATCGCCCAGCGTCTCGTAATATTGCGCCGCATAAATCATCGGCACAAAATTTACCGACGGCGGCAATGAGACGCTCGTGTTATCATCGTAGTTATAGGCCCAATTCAAGCCTAACTGCGAATAGTCACCCTCGTAACCCGCTGATCCCTTTTTCGGAAAATGAGTCTGATAGGAAAAGCTCCAGTATTGGAACGCGCTGGAGGAGGCGTTCGCCAAAGTGACACTGGCAGGGTTTCCGTTGTCAGTCTGCAGAACCAAATCGTATGCAGAATTGACGATTCGAAAATATCCATTGCCTACGTCCACCAGATACCATTGCTGTGAGGTCGCCCCTGTGTAGGTAACTGGAATAACACTCGAGCCAACGAGGTTGCTGAACTTTGCACCGAGGCATTGCCAAGTCGTGCGGTTGCGGATGCGGAAAGAGCTGTTTTGATAGTTATAAAGCAGTTCAAACTGCTGGTCGAATGTCGTGTTGGTCGAGACCGCCTGGCTCGCGCCGCTGGAATTTAGCACAAGGTTGTTGGCATTGCCCTGGTTGATGATGTTCCAAAATCCGTCGCTGAAGGTGTCAAAGATAAAGCGGTTGGTTGGATAGGTGACAACAATTTGTTTTGAAACACTGGTCACACTGCCGTTGACGGCACCGAGAACCGTTGATCCCGGGGCGACGGCCGTGACCAAACCAGAGGCCGATACGCTGACTATGTTTGGATTATTATGGATGAAAGTAGTCTGCCCATAATTTAACATATTTACGTTTGTGACATTGGAAAATGTCCCCGTAACGATGGCTTGCTGGTTGGAATAAAGCGCCATTTGATTGCTGACCACAAGCGTGATGCTCAAGAGTGTTCCGGGGTCAATCACCGATACGACATTGCCCGCCGAAAAGCCGGATAGTGTCGAAGTGACCGTGGCTTGACCGACACCAACTGCCTGCAAGAAGCCATTACTTGAAACCGTCACAACGTTGGTGTTGCTGGAAACATAAACCAGACCCGGAGTGGTGGGAGAAATGACAACATTGGACAAATTCAAGTAACTGCCCGTTACCACAACTTGATCAAAACCGCCAAGGATCTGGTTGGTGGTGGCCAGTTGTTGCTGGATTGATTGCAACCCGATTGGATAAGGAGAAATCAAGCCAGCCACCGAATCAGCGCCAAAGCTCAACGGAATCGTGTTGTTTGTAAAAGTCAAATTGGTGCCGGTCACGGCCGGTAGAAACGTGCCGGTAAGATTTTGATCAATTTCCACGAGCCAGCCCATGTTGGTCGTGCTCCCGGTCACTGACGGGTAGAGTTCAATGCGCGCGCGATTGGTGAGCGCTCCGGAACTGGTCGGGTTCGGCGAGATAGGGCCGCTTCTGTTCAAATAGATCTGGCTTGCGCCGGCTCCCAAACGCACCAGCAGTCCCAACTGCGCGGCTGTAGTTCCCTGATACCCGCCCGCCGCAAGATTGATGCTGGCCCAACCGTTACTGGAACCCGTTAGCGGGCCATTAGTGGTAACAATGCCATCAAATACGACCGTATCTCCGGTCAGCAGGCTCAATCCACTGATGGCTGCGGGTGGATTGAGCGGATTTACCTGGCTGGAATTGGGAATGGTGGTCGGGCTGAATATAAACGGCACCATTCCAGGAACGCTGCGGACATTCAACGTGGCGGCGGCACTGGTTACTATGTTGCCCGCCGTCAGCAGGTTGGTGACAATGATGTTATACTGCACTCCGTTATATGATGCCGTAACCGGCGGTGTGGTGTAAGTCAGGTTGGTGGCTCCGATGATGGGAACGCCGTTGGACAACCATTGCTGCGCTGTACTAAGCGGATAGCCTTGGGTGATTGTCACTGCAAATGTTGCCTTGACTCCCGCAGCGACAGTCGCAGTGGCGGGCGTGGGTGCCGAGACCGTGATGATTGGCTGGGTTTGTATGAACAAATGCGTCGCGTTGTTGGCCCCGAAATTCAGGGCGATGGTGTTGTTCGCAAAAGTCACGCCAGTGCCGCTGGTCGTGGCGCTGAAAATTCCGGTGACTCCCTGATCTATTTTGACGGAATAGTTCATGTTGGTTGTGGAGCCGGACTTGGTGCAGGTTAAAATAATTTGAACACGGTTCGTCCTATATCCTTGGGAAATGCCCAGCTTGGTTGAGCTGCCTGACCCGTTGAGAAAAAGCTGGCATTGATTGCCGCTGGTAGTGCCCGTTTCCGCCAGCACACCCAGCGCGGCATAGACTACTCCGCCATATCCGCTGCCGTTCAGATCAACGGATCCCCAGGCGTCACTTCCTGAACCGGGCACATCAATGACCACGCCATCGAAAAGAACCACATCCCCGGCATTCAGGCTCGCGCCGCTGATTGACGTTACTCCATTGGTCGGATTGATCGGACCAACGCCGTTCCCGGACGTTGTGGTCGCCGTAGTATTGTTGAAATTGAACGTATTGGTGCTGGCTGCCTGAGCCGTCAGTGAAAATGCGGCGAAGACGATTATGACAAGCAAGCCGCCAAGGTTCAGGTTGAACATGGGTTGGCGGCGTCCAAACTCATTGAGGGACGACATCATCATTAACGCGGGGTTATTTTAATGCACCAAGCTAACACATTTGTTCCGTCAGACAACTACCCAAAATGGGGATGCATTCCTGAACCGCCCATGATTTGAAACTGCACCGGATATGGCGGATTAAAGTTTCCACACCCACCGTTTTTTGGCAATGGAAAAGCAGTGAGATTAGCCTGGTTTCGACTTACATCCCCCATTTGGGTGATGCTGGCGCTACAATTTTAGGGGTGTAGCGCGCATCGTCATTGTCGTGTATAAAGTCAACCGAACCAACGCCAACAGAAGCTTTGCATTTTTGCCGGGATGCATCTCTTCATGTTTCCGCCACGCACCATTTAATCATTCAAATTGGCCTGGCATAAATGGATTGTGGCGCGGCAAAATCAGGCTCAAGGCTGGTTACATTTGTAAATGGCGGTATGGCGGCAAAGTTTTGACTATTAAAATGTTTTCACCAATTAAATGGCTGATTTGCATGGCAATTCTTTTGTCGGTGCAAGGTCTCTATGCCGGCATCTCACCGGTCAACTTAAGGTGTGGTTCCTGGCAAAATCCCCTGGGCATTGACGACCCCAACCCGCGTTTGAGCTGGCAGGTCGTGACGACCAACGCCACTGAACGCGCCCAGAGCGAGACCGCGTACGAAATCCAGGCGGCGTCTTCCCCCGCGCTGCTGGCCGCAAACCAGCCGGACTTGTGGGATAGCGGCAAGGTAGTTTCCCCGCAGCCGTTCAATGTTCCCTACGGCGGCAGCACGCTGGCTTCGGCCCAACAAGTTTTCTGGCAGGTGCGCGTCTGGGACGTGAATGGCCAGCCGTCTGCATGGGGTGCCACGGCAAATTGGACCATGGGGCTGCTAAATAAAACTGACTGGCAGGGTGGATGGCTCGTGCCGCCGACAAATAATTCCTACAGCCTGACTGGCTGCTCCTGGATTTGGTATCCCGAAGGCAATCCCACAGTATCGGCTCCGGTGGGAACACGTTATTTCCGCAAGCTGTTTTCCGTCCGATCAGATTCGGCGCTGACCGGGGCGACTTTGCTGGTGACTGCGGATAATTCCTACACCGCCTACATCAACGGAACGCAAGTGGGGCAAGGGCAGGATTACACGACGGTGGCTCCAGTCGGGGTGACCGCGCAACTTCAGACCGGCACCAATCTTTTGGCCATCGCCGCCGCCAATTCAGGAAGCAGTGGCAACCCGGCCGGCTTGCTTGGAATGCTCGTGCTTACCTACGCCGACGGCTCGCAAACTAACATCCAGATGGACGCCACTTGGAAAGCAGCCAATGTTCTGCAGACCAACTGGCAGTTGGCGACCTATAATGACAGTTCCTGGACAAACGCGCTGGTGCTGGGAAGTTATGGCATAAGTCCGTGGGGAACCGGCGTGAACTTGCAAACGGCCCTGCCGATTTTTCGCCGCCAGTTCACGGTCAACCCCGGTTTGCAACGCGCCTTGATTTACATCTGCGGCCTGGGGCAATACGAACTTTCCGCCAATGGAAACAAAGTTGGCAATGCGCTGCTCGCTCCGGGCTGGAGCCTCTACACCCAGACTTGTCTCTACGATACGCTTGACCTCACTTCGTATCTGACCAATGGCAACAATGCCGTCGGCGTAATGCTCGGTAACGGAATGTATAATGTCCCAGCCACGGCAAACTACACCAAGTTCACCGGCTCATTCGGTCCGCCGAAAGTGATTGCGCAGTTATATCTCTACTATACCAACGGCACCAGCCAGGTCATCGCCACCGATGGCCAATGGCTCACTACGCCCGGCCCCATAACCTACTCCCAAGTTTATGGTGGCGAAGCCAATGACGCCCGACTCCTGCCAGCGGGCTGGAATCAGGCTGGGTTCAATGCATCCGGTTGGTCGGCATCTTTGGTCACAAATGGGCCCGGCGGAACTCTGCGCGGCCAATCCCACGCGGCTCCGCCAATCATTGTCACACAGACATTGCAACCCATTCAAACCAACACGATTTCCAGCGGCACGATTGTCTATGATCTGGGTCAGAACGCCGCCTTGATTCCCAGCCTTACGACGCATGGTCAGGCTGGTGCGATTGTCCGAATCACTCCGGCGGAACTGACCAATTCCGACGGCACGGTCAATCGCAACTCAGTCGGCGGCGGCACGGCTTACTGGCAATATACCCTTGCCGGCAACGGCTCGGAGACCTGGACGCCAAAATTTTTCTATCATGGCTGCCGCTACCTTCAAGTTACTTTGACCGCTGCGTCAGGTTCGTCACAATTGCCAGTGATAGATTCCATTTCGGGCAATGTCATTCAAAGCTCCTCCACCAATGTCGGAAATTTTCTGTGCTCCAACTCGCTCTTCAACCGCACCCGGATGCTCATCCAGTGGGCGCAACGCAACAACCTGATCAGCATCCTGACCGACTGTCCGCACCGCGAACGCCTGGGTTGGCTGGAACAATGCAATTTGAACGGCCCATCCTTGCGTTACGAATTCGACCTGGCACAGTTGTTCTCCAAGTCCGTGCAGGACATGGCGGACAGCCAGACCTCCGCCGGCACGGGCCTGGTGCCTGACATCGCGCCCGAGTTGACGGTGTTCGGCGGCGGCTTTCGTGATTCGCCGGAGTGGGGCAGTTCGGTCATCCTTGTTCCCTGGCAAAACTATCTGTTCACCGGCGATGACACCTTGCTGCACAACTACTATTCCGTGATGACCAATTATTTTGGCTATCTTCAAAATCAGTCCGTCAGTAATTTTTTGAGTTACCCCAATGGTCTGGGCGATTGGTATGATATCGGACCTAATTCGCCGGGTTACCCGCAGAACACGCCAGTTTCGCTGACCGCCGATGCTTACTTTTGCCAGGACGCGCAGATACTGGCGCAAATCGCGGCTGAAATCGGCCTGACCAATGATGCCGCCCGGTTTGGTCTGCTGGCCACCAACATAGGAACGGCATTCAACAACACTTACTACTCGGCCACCAATGGCTATTACTCCACCGGCTCTCAAACTTCGCAAGCCATGCCTTTGTATTTGGGAATAGTCAATCCAACCAACCAAGCCGCCGTGCTGGCGACACTCGTCAACAATGTAAATTCAGTCGGCCTGACCTCCGGCGAAATCGGCCATCGCTATCTTTTGCGCGCACTGACTGACATGGGACGTTCGGACGTGGTTTTCAGCCTTCACAGCGGAACCAACAATCCCGGTTACGGTTATATTCTTAATCAGGGAGCCACTGCGCTAACCGAGGCCTGGGATGCCGACCCGAGTGATTCGCAGGATCATTTCATGCTTGGCCACATTACTGAATGGTTTTACCACGACCTTGCGGGGATCCAATACGACCCGGCGCTGCCCGGTTTTCAACATGTCATCATCAAGCCGTCATTTGTTGGCGGCATAACTTGGGTCAACGCCAGCTATGCTTCCGTTCGCGGAGCTGTCACCAATAATTGGTCGCTGACCAATAACACTGCAACAATCAACGTTACTATTCCGGTCGGTGCGACCGGTTCAATTTATCTGCCCATGCTCGGCAACGTTACCACCAACCTCTTGGTCAGGGAAAGCGGCACGACGATCTGGCAAAACGGCGCGGTGGCCGGAAGCGCAACGGGTGTTACGTTCAACCAGGTGCAAGGCAGCGGCTCGCAGACTTACATGGTGTGGACAGTCGGTTCGGGCAGTTATCAGTTCACTTGGAATATTTTTTCGTCGCCCACCGGCTTGAAGGCATCGGCGGGTAACGGACAGGTTTTGCTAAGTTGGAATCCCGTGACAGGCGCCAGCGGCTACAATGTAAAACGCTCCACTGTCAGCGGTAGCGGCTATGTAACTCTGGCTGGCGATGTGGCTGGCACAAACTATACGGACTCGACGGTTTCAAACAACACGACCTATTACTATGTAGTCTCGGCCGTCAACGGCGGCAACGAAAGCGCGAATTCTTCGGAAGTTAGCGCCGCTCCGCGGCCGGCCACCGTTTCGGGAATCATTTCAAATTTTGGTTTCGAGACGCCGACGGTCAGCACTTATCAGTATAATCCGGCCGGGGCGACCTGGATGTTCACCGCCGCATCAGGAGTCAACGGTTCGGGCATCAGCGCGAACGGCAGCGGCTTTACCAGCGGCAATCCCGTCGCGCCGCAGGGCAGCCAGGTGGCTTTTCTGCAAGGCACCGGCTCCATTTCGCAAACGCTGATTGGATTGATTGCCGGGGCGATTTATCAGGTCACCTTTTCCGCCGCCCAGCGAAACAATGTCTATGGCCAGCAAAAAGGACAGACCTGGCAGTTACTGCTGGACGGGACGACCATCGGCAACTACACGCCGCCGGAGACGGCGCAGAGCTATGTGGATTATCTTGCTACTTTTACCGCCTCGACATCCAGCAACCACACCCTTGCGTTTGTCGGCACGGATACGAATGGCGGTGACAACACTGTTCTCATTGACAACGTGCGGCTGGCGCTCGCGCCCTCGCTGACCCGGCCACAACTCGGCTGGCAGGTCGGCGGCGGCCAGATTCAACTGCTGTGGCCGCCCGATCACACGGGCTGGGAATTGCAGGTGCAGACCAATTCGCTCAACCTGGGCCTCGGCACCAACTGGCTGACGGTGCTTGGCTCGACGCTTACCAACCAGTTTGTGTTTCCAATCAGCCTGGTCAACGGCGGTGTTTTTTTCCGGGTCGCCTACCCGTGAATGGCGCGGCATAAAACGGCTTTACGCTCCAAACGCTTTTGCAAAAAGTGACCATCCCCTGTTTCGGTGATGTTGCGGCTACAACATCTGGCGATTTACGCTTTGCGTTTGATTTGAGAGGATAACGCATCAGCAAGACACATCAGAACAAACGACAATCGTAAATCCATTGCCGCGCGCCTGAACAAACCCGACATAAAATGTTTATGAAGAAAATTCAAATCGCCAAAACTGCCTGCGCCGTAGCCGCAGGTTTAATCATCGCTGGTGGCCTGTCCGCCGGTGCGCAGACGGTTATTTACTCGGACACTTTTGCCGGCAGCGCTCAAAATTTGGATGGTGCGCCAACGACCGGCATCGGCGGCGTTGATGGCGGTGCCAGTGGTGCCCAACCGCAGTCGGCGGCCATTGAACAAACCATTGATGGTTCCGGCAATCTTCAACTTGTGACCGCTTCTACTTCAGGCGGTTCAGGCTGGATTCGTTTTGACACCATCGGCAACACTAGCACGCTTTATAACTGGGCCACAAGTCCCGGTGCGGCAGCCATTGCTGCGGCTGGGGGCATGACTATCTCATTCGACTGGATCGCTGCCAATACCAACGCAGACAACTGGATTTTTGTGGTCGCGGGAGCCAGTTCAACCAGTCAGACGACGGGTGGCGGAGGTGGTAGTTACACGTCTCCTTATTTTACCGGAGGGGGTTCGGGCATATTACTTAAAAATGACGGCGGTGCGGGCTACACTGGTGGGACAGGCACTTCGCCGGGTTTCACCGTTGCCAGTGTTAATCACACGGTGACGCTTAATTATTCGTTTACTTCGTGGTCAGTTGGTGCGCCGGTGACGGTTACAGCCATCGTGGACGGGCAAACAGCCGCCACGGATTCATACACGTGGCAAAACTCTTACAATTACCTCTCCATAGGAACATATCAGGAAAACGGAAACGATATAAACAGCCTCGAGATTACAACCGTTCCTGAACCGACGACCTGGGCCATGATGGCCGGTGGTTTGGGAATGCTGCTGGCCACCCGCCGGCTTCGCCGTTCGCAGGCTTGAAAAACATTTGAAGTTTTAAGCCGGCCCGGACTTTGTCCGGGCCGGCTTTTTTTGTCAGAAACGCGCTTTTTTTCCTTTCAACGAGACATTTTGCGCTTGAAGCTTGAGTCTGGTCGTTCTCCGGCGTAGGTTGCCGGAGGAATTCGAGTGATGCAGACCAGACGACATTTTACCCGGCGGCGGACATCGCATTTCTTCAGCTTAAAACAGACCGGGCGCAAGTGCCCGACGGCCTTCCTCAAAATGACGCGTGCGGTTGCAGCGACATTCGCCTTGTTCTTCAGTCTGGCGACGGTTTGGAGCCAGTCTGCGCCCGTTTTGCCCGCGCCGCCGGGAATGTTCAAAAACACGAATGTGGATGATCCGGCGGAACCGGTTAAAGATTCTCTGACCGAACGGGGTTCGCATAATTTCAGCGACATGGGTGCGTGGATTTGGGAGACGAACACCTTTGACCGACAGACGGTCCGCTTCTGGAAGTCGTTTGAAATTCCCGATGACACGACCGTGACGCGGGCGCGACTGCGGATCACAGCGGACAATGAATATATTCTTTATCTGGACGGGCGCGAGCTTGGCCGGGACGCCGAGTGGCGGCATCTCTACGAATACGACATCACCGACTTGCTGTCGCCCGGCAATCATGTGCTGGCGGTGGAAGTCTATAACAGCTCGCGCGAGGCGGGTTTTATGTTCGGACTGCGGGTGGGCTTGTCCTCCGGGAAAACGTTGGCGGTGAAATCGGACACGAGCTGGTTGATTGTTCCTGCAGATGTTTCCGGGTGGGAAAAGAAAACGGAACCGGCGGATTCATGGCGGCCGGCCACGTTTGAGTCGGCATTTGGTTCCGGGCCTTGGGGGACGATGGACTATATTGATCTGGTTCCGCCGCTGGAGCCGTTAAACATTCCCTTTTGGCAAACCGGCTGGTTTGAGGTTGCACTGGTGTCAATTTGCGTTTTTGTCAGCATGTTCAGTTTGATTCTCGCCTCACAGGTGTTGCTGCACCGGAAGGAAAAATTTTTACTGCATCAGGAACGCGCCCGCATCGCCCGGGATATTCACGACGATCTCGGCACGCGCGTGACCCAGCTCGTGTTGCAAGGCGAGGTGGCCCAAAGCGAGCTGCCGTCCGGCTCCCGGACGCGCGGGCAGCTCGAACGGATTTCCGAGGAGGCGCGCGAGGCGCTGCGGGCGATGGATGAAATTCTGTGGGCCATCAATCCCCGCCGCGACACGTTGCATGAATTCGCCACGTTCGTGTGCGGCCATGCCCAGACATTTTTGAAGGCCACGCCGATCCAATGTGTTTTGGACGTTGAACCCGCAATGTCAACCATCGCCTTCGATCTTCCTTTTCGCAGAAGCCTGCTGCTGGCGGTCAAAGAGGCGCTCAACAATGCCGCCAAACATTCCGGGGCCACCGAATTGCAGCTCCAAATCCGGCGGCAGGGCGATGGCCTGACCGTCGTGGTGCAGGACAATGGCAGGGGTTTTGACCCGGCACAGGCCAAGTCAGAACGCAACGGCCTGGCAAACATGAACCAGCGCTTGAATGAGGTGGGCGGAAAATGTATCTTGAGCAGCCAGCCTGGGAACGGCTGCCGGGTGGAGTTTTACATTCCGTTCACCCAGATGCGCCGCCGGCCGTGGTGGTCGAACTGGTATTTCGGGGGTCGGTTGACCAAAATGCCGCCCGCCCCGGACGCGGGCAAAAAATAAAAATATGTCCAAGCCAGCCAAAGCCAGCCAGCCGTTCAAGATTTCCGCCAAGTCGCCGCTGAAAATTGCCTTGGTCGAAGACCAGCCCAAGGTGCGCGACAACTGGAGCCAGCTCATCAACTCGTTCCCGGATCTTTCATGTGTGTGCATTTGCAAGACAGGCGAAGAGGCCCTGCGCTTGATTCCCGAAGTCAAGCCCGACGCCGTGCTGATGGACATTTTTTTGCCGCGCATGTCCGGCATCGAATGCACTTCGCGCCTCAAGGCGCTCGTGCCGGAGGTCCGCATCATCATCCTCACCGCCATGAACGACGAAGAGCTTGTGTTCATGGCGCTCGAAGCCGGGGCCGACGGCTACTTGTTAAAACGCACCAAGCCGGCGGATTTGCGCGCGGCGTTGCTGGACGTTTTGAACGGCGGCGCGCCCATGACCAGTGAAATCGCCCGGCGCGTCGTTGAATCCTTCCGCCTCAAAGCCAAGACCCGCGATGAATCGCTGCGCCTGTCAGCCCGCGAGGAGCAGATTTTGCTGCTGCTGGCCAAAGGGCAATCAAACAAGACCATTGCCGACAATCTGGAAATCAGCGTGGACACCGTCTGTCACCATCTAAAGCACGTCTTCGAAAAAATGCACGTCAGCTCGCGCACCGAGGCCGTGGTGCGTTACATGGCCTCCAAAACGCCGGCCACCAGCTAGTTTTTTACACCCGCTTTTCCTCTCGTAAAAAAGCATTTGTCCTGAATTTAAAGCGCAGTCGAAGCATCCCCTGTTTCGGGGATGTGCGTACTACTTTCTCTGGGTATTTACGATTGCAGTTTTCTCGGCGAGATTGTCCCATCGCCAAAACCTGTGCAAACCAGCAATGGTGACGTGCCGTCAACAAACCCGATTACAATTTTTTACTCAACCTCAAAAAGAAACACCTGTTAAAACCTTCGTCCGGTGGCGTTCGGCACAAGCATTGACATCGCGCCGGCGATAGTCCGGCCGGCAACTAATAAATTTTAATTTCTGCATCCCTATGAAAACCAAAACCAAAACTCATGTGTCACCTATGAAATCCAGCACTGCCGTATCGCGTTCATGGCTTCAAGGCCATTTGGTCAAATCCACCCTCGGAATCGCCCGCGTTGCCAGCCTGCTGCTGCTCGCGGTTCTGGCCGCCGGCCAGTTGGCACAGGCGCAAACTCTTTTGCTGCAATTGCAGGCGGCCAATTACAATCCAAACACCGGCCTTTGGACGGCCACGGTCGGTGCCAACGCGCAAGCCTCGGGCACCTATCCTACTTTGACCAACTCCGTGAGTCCGAACGGTTCCCCGGCGGTGGTCTTTAATGGAGCGAACCAACTGGCGCTCGCCTCGTCCATCCCTGCCGCCAACGGCTACACCGCCTTTGCTTATATCAAGCCTGCCACGGGTGCGGGACCGTATGCCCTGTTCGGCGGAGCCAGCGTGGCTTTTGAGTTACGCATTTACAACAGCAAACAGGATGCGTTGAGGCAGCAGACGACGGATCTTGGTTCGGAAACGACTGCCCTTTCCACCAGCGCCTTCAGCCTGATTGACTGCACAGTGACCAATGTTGGTGGTGGCGGCTTTCGCCTCAATGGAGTTGCCGACGGAACAACGGCAGCCGGTTCGTTCACCGCAGCCATCAGTGCTATCGGAGCCAGAGCCACCAGTGGCGGCGAAAATTTCAGCGGGTCTATCTGTGAGATTGATATTTACAGTGGCGTGCTGACTCCCGCGCAAATTACCAATGTTGAGGCGGCATTGACAGCTGCGTATGTCACCGCACTCCCACCGAGCGCGCCAGTCATGTCGGTGGCTACCACCGCCAATCCCAGTGTCGCCTCGGTTGGCGGCAACGATACCCTTTATGCCTCATTCACGGGAACATCGCCGATCAGCTACCAATGGCAAGTCGCCACCAATGCATCCGGCGGCGGAGCGACCAGCCTGACGGGGCAGACCAACACCACGTTGGTGTTGACTAATCTTCAACTGACCAATTCCAGCAACTATTACAGTCTGCAGGCAACGAATACAGTTTCACCTTATGTATCCAACAGCACCTGGCTGGCATTGAACGTGCAGCCGTTAACCGCCTTGGTGCAACTCATAGCCTCCAATTACGATGGCAGCAGCGTGTGGACCGATACCAGTGGCAACGGCAACAACGCCACCTATTCCGGCGGAACCGCCCCCACCTTGGCTACTTTTGTGACGCCGAACGGCGGCTCGGCGGTGAACATAACTTCCGGCGGTGGCAGTTTTGCCTTGGCTTCGTCGCTTTCGGCAAGCAGCGGCTATACTGTGTTCGCGTATGTTGAGCCTTCGAGTATCATCGGACGACACGCCCTCGTCGGTGGTTCAGCATCCGTGGCATTGGAATATGATATTTACAATACCAATCAAGATTACTTGACCGAGTATACTACGGATGTTGGTCACGGAACGGCAGCCATCCCTACGAATAGCTTCAGCTTGATTGATTTGGCCGTCAATTCTTCCGGTGGTGCCTTTAGATTCAATGGGGCATCCGACGCCAGCGTGGCTGGGGCGACATTTACTCAACCCATTACTCGGATTGGCAACAATCATGGTTTTGGTGACGGGTATGTTGGAAATATTGCTGAAATTGACATCTACAACGGCGTGTTGACGGCCATACAAATCAGCAACGTCGAGGCGCAGTTGACCGCCAAATATGTCACCGCCAACACCATCATCATCGGGCCGGCCACGGTCAGCCCCACGAACAATACGTTTGCCGGCAACTCCATCACGCTCTCCGCCCCGGTCATCGGCGGAACCGGGACGACAACGTATAAATGGCAGACGGACAATGGCAGCGGCGGCACCAGTTATTCAAACATCGGCGGTGCCACCACCACCAACTATGTGTTGAACACCACCGGCCTGAATGGAACATACATGTATCAATTGATCGGAACCCCGTTCGGTGGCAATTCGGTCACCAGCGCGCCGGTCACATTGACGGTGAATGCGGCGAGCGCACCACAGTTGTTGGTGGATACCGCTGCCAATCCAAATCCGGCCACGGTCGGCGGCAACGAAACCTTCTCGGCCGCCTTCGTGGGTAACTTGCCGATCAGCTACCAATGGCAGGTCAGCGCCAATTCGTCCGGCATCCCGGCCACCAACCTGACGGGACAAACCAACACAACGCTGGTGCTGACCAACCTCCAACTGGCCAACTCCGGCAACTATTACAGTCTGCAGGCCTCGAATGCAATTTCGCCAAACCTTAACAACAGCAGTTGGCTGCAGTTGTCCGTGCAGCCGCTGACCGCTTTGGTGCAACTCATCGCCACCAATTACAGTCCGAGTGGAGCCACCTGGACTGATTCCAGTGGCAATGGCAATAACGCATACTATGCGGGATCCTCAACCCCCACGTTGGTTCCATTTGTGACACCGAACGGTTCCTCGGCCGTGAACATCACTTCAGGCAGCGGCAGTTTTCTGCTAAGTTCGCCGCTGGCTCAAAGCGGCGGCTATACGGTTTTTGCCTATTTGATGCCGACCAATAAATCCGGGGCACAGGCCATCACTGGAGGCTCATCTTCCGGGGCTTTGGAATACTCGGTTAAAAATGACAAACAGCATTACGCGGTGGAGTATGTCGCCGACATCGGCGACGGGACCACGAACGTTTCCACCAACGCATTCAGCCTGATTGATCTGGCCGTCAGTTCTTCCGGTGGCGCCTTTAGATACAATGGATCATCCGACGGCAGCGTGGCGGGCTCGACGTTCACTTCGGCCATCACCCGGATTGGCAACAATGAGGGTGGCGGCGATGGACTGGTTGGAGAAGTTGCTGAAATTGACATCTACAGCGGCGTGCTGACTTACATACAGATAACGAACATTGAGGCGCAGTTGACCGCCGAGTATGTCACCGCCAGCACCATCGTCATCGGAGCGGCCACGGTCAGCCCCACGAACAATACGTTTGCCGGCAACTCCGTAACGCTCTCCGCACCGATCATTGGCGGGACCGGAACAACAGTGTATCAATGGCAGACGGACAATGGCACCGGCGGCAGCAGTTTTTCAAACATCGGCGGCGCCACCACGACCAACTATTTGTTGAACACCACCGGCTTGGCGGCAAATTCTTACGAGTATCAGTTGATCGGAACCCCGTTCGGGGGCACCTCGGTCACCAGCGCGCCGGTCACCTTGAACGTGCAGTCCCCGAGCGCGCCAGTGGTGTTGGTTGACACCGCTGCCAATCCCAGTTCGGCCACGGTCGGCGGCAACGAAACCTTCACGGCCGCCTTCGTGGGTAACTTGCCGATCAGCTACCAATGGCAGGTCAGCACCAATTCGTCGGGCATCCCCGCGACCAGCCTGACAGGACAAACCAATACCACGCTGGTGCTGACCAATCTACAACTGGCCAACTCCGGTAACTATTACAGCCTGCAGGCCTCAAATGCCATTTCACCAAACCTTGCCAACAGCAGTTGGCTGCCGCTGAACGTGCAGTCCTTGACTCCATCAGTGCAATTGATTGCCACCAATTACGATGGCAGCAGTGTGTGGACTGATTCCAGCGGCAATGGCAACAACGCCACCTATACCGGAGTGACAGCCCCGACCTTGGTTCCTTCCGTGACACCAAATGGTTCTTCCGTCGTGGACATTGCCTCGGGCAGCGGTTATTTTCTTCTCTCATCGTCGCTGGCTCAAAGCAACGGCTATACTGTGTTTGCCTATGTGATGCCTAGCACTGTATTGGGTGGGGCGCGATACGCCCTTACCGGTGGAGTGGGGTATGGGCCACTGGAATATGACTTCTATAAAGGCAGTCAAGACTACCTGATACAGTATACGTCGGATGTTGGTTCTGGAATTGCGACCAATATTTCCACATCGAGTTTCAGCCTGGTTGATCTGGCCGTCAATTCTTCTGGAGCCAGCTTTAGGTTAAATGGGTCATCTGACGGCAGCGTGGCGGGCGCGACATTCACCCAGCCCATTACCTGTATTGGCAACAATCAAGGCAACGGTGATGGATTTGTTGGAGACATTGCCGAAATTGACATCTACAGCGGTGTGCTGAATTACATTCAGATCACCAACATCGAGGCGCAGTTGACGGCCAAATACGGTGCCGCCGGCATCCCGCCCGTCGTAACCGGCCTGAAGTTCACTTCCAGCCCGGTCATATCCGGGACGAGCCTGACCATCTCGGCGACGAACTCCGGCGCGGGGGGCATTTACCTGCTGACCAGCACGAATGTGGCGTTGCCGCTCAGCAGCTGGAAGCCAGTTTGGACCAATGTGGTCGGCGGCAGCGGAAGTTTCACGACCAATCTCGCCGGCGTAGTCAACGCGGCGTTGGGACAGCAGTTCTACATCCTTAGCAACACGAATTATTGACCTATGCGACAGTTCGTGGAATGATATAAACAAGCAAACGCGGGACGCCGGCAGCCCGGTTGTCGTCGTCCCGCGATTTTTGGATATTTTTTAAAATGAATCCGATGAACAAATCAATTGACGAAACGAAGCTGGCGCAGAAGCGCGGTGGCTTCACCTTGATTGAACTGCTGGTGGTCATCGCCATCATCGCGATTCTGGCGGCACTGCTTCTGCCCGCGCTGGCGGCAGCCAAACAGTCCGCTTATAAAGCGCAATGCGCCAGTAATCTTAAGCAGTGGGGTATTTCCATCACCATGTATGCGGGTGACAACACCGATTATTTCCCCGATTGCGGAGCCGATAATGCCGCGAATGCCCCGGGTAACTACGGGCCAGGTTGGGTGGCGCTAAATTTCACTAATTTTTACACCTCGTATCTATACAAAAACCAGCCAGGCACGGCGGCCACGGGAACCCGTAGTCAGAATGATGTCATGTATTGCCCGACGGATACCTGGCATCGGACTGCAGAAGTGGCGATGGCCGTGCCAAATTTGATTGGATATCATTATTTACCGGCGCGTGTAGATAACGGCGGAGCCAGCTACGCTTCAATAAGTGCGGCATACGGTCAGTGGTATTATCGCAACAAACTTGGCGGGCACTATCACAATGCAACGGTCATGGCCGATGCCATGGAAACCAGCGGGCCCAACGATTGGAATGCCCCGTCTCCTTACACCGGGTTCGATTCCAACCATGCGGCGAAGAACGGCGTCCCTATCGGCGGAAATTTCCTTTTTGAAGATGGTCATGTGGAATGGAGAAAATTTGGCGGTAATCAAAGTCTCGTGGCCAAGTCGGCAATCAACGCCGCAAATCAAAGCTGGTATTTCGATGCGCCGGTTGACATCGGCACGGGGCCTTGGTGACAATATAATTCTTCCTCATTTCAGACTGCCGGATTTGATCATGGTCATCAAAGTCTGGTGTAGCCGGTCAAATCTGCAAACCCGCCCGGTGTTCAGATTAAACATAACTGTTCAGACGAATTACGCATGTTGTCCAAAGTTAAATTGACGTGGCTGCTGTTTGCAGCGGCAACAGCCAGTGTGTTTTGCCAGACCAATCTGCCGGCCGGTCGTAAAGTCGCCGCCGGTCCGTTTCAACCGACGTGGGCGTCGCTCGAAGCGCAGTATCAGACGCCCGAATGGTTCCGCGACGCCAAGTTTGGCATCTGGGCCGTGTTCGGGCCGCAATGCCAGCCCGAGGACGGCGACTGGTATGCGCGGGGAATGTATTTTCAAGGCAGCCGCCAAAACAAATTCCACGTCGAACATTATGGCCCGCCGTCGCAGTTCGGTTTCAAAGACGTGATCCACGCATGGCGCGCGGAAAATTTTCAGCCCGACGACCTGCTCGCGTTCTACAAAAAATGCGGCGCAAAATATTTTCTGGCGATGGCCAACCACCACGACAATTTTGATATGTATGATTCAAAATATCAGCCGTGGAACTCCGTCGCCATCGGCCCGAAGAAGGACATCATCGGCCTGTGGGCGCACGCGGCGAAAAAAAACGGGCTGCATTTCGGCGTGAGCGTCCATGCCTCGCACACCTGGATGTGGTATGAACCGGCGCAGGGCGCGGACAAGACCGGCCCGTTCGCCGGCGTGCCTTACGACGGCAAACTGACGAAGGCCGACGGCAAGGGGCTTTGGTGGGACGGCCTCGACCCGCAGGACCTCTACGCGCAAAACCACGCGCCCGGCAACCAAAAAGGCTGGGACTGGTGGGATTGGGATCCGTCCAAGGGCGCGACCGTTCCCGACGCGGCCTACATGCAAAAATTTTACCTCCGCACAAAACAGCTTTTGGATGATTACCACCCGGACTTGGTTTGTTTTGACGACACGGTTTTGCCGTTTCACGGCGTGACGGATGAAATCGGCCTGGACCTGGCAGCGCATTTTTACAATTCCAGCATCGCGCTACATGGGCGCAACGAGGCCGTGATGAATGGCAAGCACCTCGATCCCATGCAGCGCCAGGCGCTGGTCTATGACATCGAGCGCGGCAAGGCCAACGGCATTTTGCCGGAACCGTGGCAGACCGAAACCTGCCTTGGCGACTGGCATTACGACCGCGCGATTTTTGAAAAGCACAAATACAAATCCGCCGCCACCATCATCCCGATGCTCGCGGACATCGTGAGCAAAAACGGCAACCTGATGTTGAGCGTGCCGGTGCGAGGCGATGGCACGATAGACAGCGACGAGGAAAAAATTGTCGGCGACATCGGCGCGTGGCTGAAGGTCAACGGCGAGGCGATCTACGCGACGCGGCCGTGGAAAATTTTTGGTGAAGGGCCGGCCACCAGAAATTTTGCCAAGGGCCAGTTTGACGGCCAGCGCGACACGGACACGAAGCCGTTCACGCCGGCGGACATCCGGTTCACGCAATCGAAGGACGGCCAGACGCTTTACGCCATCGTGCTCGCGTTTCCGGCGGACGGCAAAATTACCATCAAGTCGCTCACGCAAAATTCGGCGCAATGGCCGGAAAAAATCGGCGGCGTCAGGCTGCTCGGCGCGCGCGGCCATTTGAAATTCACCCGCGACGAAAACGGTTTGCACCTCGTCCTGCCGGAAAAAATGCCCGGCGACATCGCCTTCGCGTTAAAAATCAGCCGCTGAAGTTGCGCCGTTTTCAAACGGCATCGCCTCGGTGCTTCAACCCGGCCGCGTCGCAATCCTTGACGAAAATGGCTTGGCCGCTACCGAGGACGGCAGGCCGGTGGAAAAATTCGCAGGCACGTCCTCCGGCAGCAGCGCGGTCAGCGCGTCGCGGTCGCAATCGCCGCTGCCGACGAGGCGCGTGCTTTGATTGCGCACGGCGGACTCGAACAGGTTGCGCATTTCGCGCGCGTTGCCGAAATGTTCATCGCGCGCGGCATACAGGTTCGTGCAAAGCGTCATCACCTTTTGCTCCGTTTCGGGCGAGCAGACCAGCCCGCTTTGCGCGGCCATGCGATGAAAAATTTCCGCCAGTTCTTCCGGCGCGTAGTCGGGGAAATTCAGATAGTTCGTGAACCGTGATTCGAGTCCAGGGTTCGAGGCGATGAATTGTTCCATCGGCGCGTTGTAGCCGGCGACGATCACGATTAGGCGGTCGCGATCATCCTCCATGCGCTTGAGCAGCGTCTCGATGGCTTCGTTGCCGAAATCCTCCGCGCCGCGGCCCGCGAGCGAATACGCTTCGTCAATGAACAAAATCCCGTCGAGCGCCGAATCAATCGCCGCGTGCGTGCGCACCGCCGTTTGCCCGACATATTCCGCCACGAGCCGTCCGCGATCCACCTCGACGACGTGACCGCGCCGGAGCAGGCCGAGCGATTTGTAGATGCGGCCCATGAGACGCGCGAGCGTCGTCTTGCCCGTGCCGGGATTGCCGAAAAAAACGCTGTGCAAACTCGCCTGCACGGTCGGCAAACCCTGCTGGCGGCGCAACACTTGCATCCGCGCAAAATTCGTGGAGCGATGCACCTCGGTCTTTACCGGCTCAAGGCCGACGAGCGCGTCGAGTTCCTTGAAAATGGCCGCGAGGTCTTCCTCGCTGACGCCCGGATCGGCGGCGCGCGCGTTGAAATCCACGGCGTATTGCCGCGAGACTTCCGTGAATTGCGCGGAGATGACCGCCGACCGGCGGCGGCACGCGTCCGAAGTCACGCTGTCCATGTTCGAGAGCGTCGTCACGAGCGTCATCAGATTTTGCCGGACAAATTCAATCGTCACCGGCTGCAAGCCCAGTTCCAGCGTGTGCTTCGTGAACAAACTGAAAATTTCGTCCAAACCGTATTTGTCCGTCGGCTGCAAAACTTTTTCCACCTGCTCCATCGCCTTGCGCCCGCCGCGCTCGAACCATTTTACAAACGCCGGCGCGTCGCCCTTCGCGGCGGCGTAACCGGATTCCAGCAGCGCCAGCGCGTCGTCCGGCTTGGCGTCGAGTCCCGCGATGCAGATGGACAGCGTGCCGTAGGCGAGCTGCTGCGATTTCTCCGTCGCCAGCCGCCGCCACAACGCCAGTGTCAGCAGCCGGATCAAATCCTGCAGGTCGTCAATCAAATCGAATTCCTCGCCGCCGATGCGCTTCACCGTGAGCAGCGGCGGCGTGAGAATTTCCGCGCACTCGACCAGCAGGCGCAGTTGCAGCAGGCTGCGCAAAATGGCGTCCTCCTTCGCGGCCTCGTAACCGAAAACCTGCGCGCGCCAGCCGGCGTTGCGCAGCAACAAACCGTGCTGGCGTGAAAATAATTCGATGTCGCTGCGCAGGCGCGCGGCGTCATCGGCGGTGAACAGCGCTTGCGACTGGTAATAGTTCAGCAGGTATTCGGTCGTCATGCCGTCGAGTTCGCCCAAATCCTCGCGCTTGAAGGAAACCGTGCGGTCCGTTTTTGGATTGCGAAACAGCGTCGTGAGGATCGATCCGGGCAGGAACGACTCGTGCAGCGGCACGACCAGGCGCGACGCCTCCGTGACGCGCGGCAGGTTGACCGGCGCGCGCGTGGCCTCCTCCAGCTCGCGCGCGTGACGCAGCAATTCCTCGAGCCGCTGGCGCAGCTTGGCGTCTTCTGATTCAGGTTGCCGGTCCGTTTCCATGCCGCATGAGTTTCAACTTGAACGCGCAAGTTGCCATTGGCGCGATTCGGATGGCAAGCTTGGAGTTCGTTTTGCCACTTGTCAGTTTTAGCCATCGGACGTATTTTCAAACCATGCAAGCAATCGCATATCGCTACTTGGTGAATCTGCCCGGCGTTTGCAGTGGCCGAACCATCGTCGAAGGCACGCGGATTGGCGTTCACGATATCGTCAGCCTCATGGTCAACGGCGCAACTATCGAGGATGTGTTGCGCAGTTTTCCCGACATCACCAAGGCGCAAATCTACGAATGTCTTTCTTATTACGAAGATCACCGCACGGAGATTGACGCGCTGGTTGCCGAGCAGATGAGCGAAGCGCTCGCATGAAATTCTTCCTCGACCACGACGTGCCGCACGAAGTGGAACAGTTGCTACGATACTGGAAACACGAAACCCAGCGGCTGCGGGAAGTTCTGCCAATCACCGCTCCCGATGAAGTTGTTTTTGATTTTGCCCAGCAACAAAAGCGAATCATCATCAGTTGCAACCGGAATCATTTCCTGAAACTTGCGGCTGAAGCTGTTAAAGAACAAAAACCGTTTGCCGGTTTGATCATTTTGATTCGCCGCCGAACGCGCCAGTCCGAGTGCGCTCATCTTCTGTCGCTGTTGCGCCGCGCGGGCGAGAGCGGTGTCACCGGAAACATCAACCTTGCTTGATTTATGGCCACCCTAGTTTTCGACATCGAGACCACCGCGCTGCCGCTCGAAAATTTCGACGACGCGCAGCAGGAATATCTTTTCCGCGAGGCCGACAAGCTCGCCGACGCCACCGCCAGGGACGCCAAGCGCGAAGAGATCGCCAAATTCATGAGCCTGTGGCCGTTCACGTCGCAGGTCGTCTGTATCGCCATGCTCAACGCCGAGACGCAGCGTGGCCAGACCTTGTTCGTCGCCGAGGATTTCGAGGAAGTCGAAGAGGAAAATGCGCCGGTAAAATTCATTCCCTGCGCGGACGAGACGGAACTGCTCGCGCAATTTTGGGACGTCGCAAAAAAATACGATTCCGTCGTCACCTTCAACGGCCGCGGCTTCGACGTGCCGTTCATCTACCTGCGCTCGGCGCTGCTCAACGTGCCCATCGCGAAAAAAAACTGGCTCGGCTACCGTTACGCCACCGACCCGCACTGCGACCTCGCGGAGCAGTTCACCTTTTACAGCGTGAGCGGGCGCGACGGCGCGGCGCGGCGGTTCAACCTGGATTTTTACTGCAAGGCCTTCGGCATCGAATCGCCCAAGAGCCACGGCGTGACCGGCATGGACGTGGGCGCGCTGCTGGCCGCCGGAAAATTCCGCGACATCGCCGAATACTGCCTGCGCGACGTCCGCGCCATGGTGGAGCTTTACAAAATCTGGAAGGAAAGGCTGGCGGGGATAAAATGAAAACAAGAAAAATTCAGTTTTGGCGTATAAGTCCAGGTCAAGGTGGATTCCTTTGGCGTGAGCAGAAACTTAATAAATGTATCGCGATTGGATGGTCACAAATTGGCGATGCAAAAAATTTAGAGCTAAAGAATCTCCATCGCGCTTTTACACAAAGGCGTTACACAAGCCGCGAAGCGAATTATGCGGCAAACCAGCTTAATGATTTCATTCACATCGTTAAGATTGGCGACAAAGTCATTGCTTCTACGAGCGGCAAAGGAATCTATGCAGTTGGAACGATAATTGGAAATTACACGTTCAACGACCAACTTGGATATAAACATAGCCGAAAAGTTCAATGGGAAACTACTTTTTGGGCTCCCGTTGAAATTGAATCGCTGAAATTACCCGAATCACTTTACAACAAGTTTCATGGCCAAAGCTCACAAACAATTCGTGAATTGGAAGAACATGAGTGGCGTGTTTTTTGTGATGGCCTTAATAAAATCAACACGCCATTTAGAAATCTTGGAATGTGGGGCGGCATGATACAGGCTCCAGAATATGAAAACGAAGTGATGATTTTGTTTAGCCATATGTTGCAGCATTTCAATATGAGAATCATTCAGTTCGGCACGCTTTTTCCAGACGCGATAGTCGAACGCAAAAAGGGCAAAAAGTGGGAAAAGTTGAATATCGAATTTGAGTTGTATTCAAGCAGTTTTCAAAGCCATTTACCGGACAAGGAAAGGAAGTGTGACATCGTCGTTTGCTGGGAAAATAATCATTGGGGCAAGAATGAAAGTCAGAAAAAACATTATGACATAATTAAGTTGAAGAAAGAACTAGAAGCAATCTTGTAGAAATTTTCAAATGTCCACCCTCATTTGCTTCGCCCTGAAAGAAGAAGCCGCGCCGTTTCGGAAAATCGCGGCGGCCAAATCCGGCATCACCATTTTGCCCGCCGGCAGCGGCCGCCAAAGTTCTTGACAGCACTTCATCGGTAATGAATTTTAACTTCATGAGTGCCACACTGACCGCCACCAATAAAAACCGCACGCCACCATCCTCGCGCCTGAAAGCGCGGCGTGGTGCGAAGGGTTTGCTGGCGCATTTGCGTGAGCAGACCGTTTCTTTCCCGCTCGTCCGACGTCATCGGCTTCCGTCCAAATGAGCTTTCTTTTGGACACGGACATCATTTCCGCTTTCAACAAAAAAACTCTGCCGTCGAAACTGGCCGTCTGGCTTGCCAAAAACGAAGGCGACAGTTTCATCAGCGTGGTTTCCATCGCTGAAATGCGGCATGGCTTGAATGAAGCGCCGGAATCGCATCGGGAGGAATTGAGTTATCGCATGGAACTCACCGAGGAACGATTCGTCGAAAGTTTTGTCCCGCTGGACGTGGAAGTTTTGATCCGCTGGAAACAGTTGCTCGCGGAATTGAAAAACGTGAACCGAACGATGACCTGCGAAGATTCATTGCTCGCGGCGACTTGCCTTGCGAATGATTTCGTGATGGCGACCAACAACGTCCGCCATTTTGAACCGGCACGCCAGTTTGGTTTGGTGATTGAAAATCCGCTGGCGTGAAAATGTCCACGCTCATCTGCTTCGCGCTGAAAGAAGAAGCCGCGCCGTTTCGGAAAATCACGGGTTAAAAGCGCCAGAGGGCTGGCGCACTCGGGGACGCTGCGCGCGGTTCGCCAGCCCCGCCGTTCGCGCCAGCGTCTTGGACTGCGGCGGCCCTCCGCCGCTTTGCCAGCGCCGGCATCCCTCCAATGGGCAAAAACTGACATTTGAGACGGCTTTGGCCGGCGAAGGGTCGTTTTTTGCATAAGTGCTTCAGCCGGAGCCTACACTGCGATCGCTTTTTCAAAAAGCGGGTCCGCTTTTGGCAAAGGCGAGGTCGCTTTCCCCGACGGCGAGGTTGCTTTTCTGGAAAGCAGGGTCGCCTTGCCCAAAGACGGGCCAGCCGTCGGCCACGGCGAGCCCGCTTTGACCGCCGGCAAGGTCGCCGTTGACCAGGGCGAGTCCGCCTTTTCAAGCAGCAGGTTCGCCTGCCCCGGCGGCGGACCGGCTTTTGCCCGCAGCGGCGCAAGAGTGATTGCCGCCAGCCGGGCCGGGTGACGCACCGGCGGGGTCTGGCTTATGTCCGCACACATTGGCTTCGCCCGGAAACTAGAAGCCGTGTCGTTTCGGAACATCGCACGGGCAAACTTCATGGCAAGTCCGCCGGTAGAGGCACGTCCAGCTATCGCGTGACGGTTCCTTCAATCTGACCGTGCGGCTCGTCCGTCGGCACGAACAGTTCGTTTTTGTTTTCGAGGCCGAACGGTTTGAGATTGATGAGCAGGCAATGTTTGTTTGGCATGGCGATTGAAACTTTGGAAATTTCTTTCGCAACTTTCAGCGCGGCCTCGCCCATTTGAAACAACGTCACTTGCACGGACGGACTGAAATTTTTCGCGAAGGTCGCCAGCATCGCATCAAGAATCTTTCCGTTTGTGACGGAATAACTTTTCGGTTTCCTTGCGAACTTCCACGTCGCTTTTAATTTCGTCGCGCAGATGCGGTCGCCGGTTTCCGGCAAGGTCGTGAATTCATCGCGCAGAAAATTTTCAAAGCCTGACGCTGTGGATTTCAGGATGAACAATTCTTCGACGCCGGACTCAATTTCCGTTTTCGCGCGTGTGGAAATGATTTTTGCAAACGGTTTCGCCGCGCTCTTTTCCAGAAACGAATGCGCGTGCGGTTTACCGCCGACGGAAATCCGATTCCAGCAATGTTCCGTCAAGTTCACTTCCACGCGGCGGACTTGTTTGTATTTCGCGAGAAAATGTTCGCCGAGCAAAATGCCAAACGGCTCCGTTTCCGCGCCAAGCTTTTGTTTCGCCAAAACATTGACCGTGTTTTTGATCGAGTCCGTCGCGACGACGAGTGCGTTGTCGGCCTTCGTATAAGATGCGTCAAAGTCGCCATGCAACATCACCTGCACGTCGAGTTCCTTGATAGAATGAATTGCGCCGGCGCGAAAAACTTTCAGCACGCGCACCTTCGCCTTGCCGTAATTGTGAGCAATCAATTTCATTCAGCTCAACGACGAAAATGATTCGTCCAAAACTTCCAATAGAAAATCCGCGTCGGCCTGCGTGATGCACATCGGCGGCGCAAAACGAATCGTTTGTCCCCACAAACCGCCTTTGCCGATGAGCAAGCCGAGTTCTCGCGCCTTTTCCAAAACCAGCGCACATTCGGCGGATGCGGGCGCTTTCGTCGCGCGGTCTTTGACCATTTCAATGCCGATCATCAAACCTTTGCCGCGCACGTCGCCGATGATTTTGTGCTTCTCTTTCAACTTCGCGAGTCCGGCGTGGATATGATTGCCAAGCTTGAGCGAGTTCGCCTGCAAATTATCTTTTTCAATCACTTCCAAAACCGCTTTGCCAATCGCGCTCACGACCGGATTGCCGCCGAACGTGTTGAAATGGATTTTGCCGACGAGCGACTGCGCAATTTTATGCGTCGTAACGACCGCTGCGAGCGGCGCGCCGTTGCCGATGCCTTTCGCCATCGTGACGATGTCGGGAATCACGTCCTGCGTCTCGAATCCCCAAAAATGTGTTCCCGTGCGACCAAAGCCAGTTTGCACTTCGTCCGCGATGCACACGCCGCCCGCGGCGCGGACGTATTCGTAAGTTTGTTTCAAGTAGCCCTGCGGAAATTCCACGAAGCCGCCGACGCCTTGAATGGATTCGGCGATGAAGCCCGCGACTTTTCCCGGCGTCGCAAAATCAATCACCTCTTTCACGTCCGCCGCGTATTTTTTTCCGGCGTCCGCGTCTTCGTAGCCGAACACGCCGCGATATTGATATGGTGCGAGCGCGTGATGCACGCCGAAGCTGTGCGGCACATTATATTTCCAGGTGCTGTGCGCGGTGACGCCCATGCCCGACGCGTTGCCGCCGTGATACGCGTTGCGCAACGCGATGAGGTCATAATTCTGCGTGTAAGCGCGCGCCATGAGCAGCGCGAGATCGTTCGCCTCCGAACCGGAATTCACGAAGTAGCACGCCTTCAGATCGCCGGGCATTTTCGACGCGAGTTTTTCCGCGAACGCGCCGACGTTCGGGTTCAAATAAATTGTCGTGGAATGCTGGAGCAATTCATTTTGCGCATTCGCCGCCGCGACAACGTGCGGATGGCAATGCCCTACGCTCACCGTCACGATTCCGCCGAGACCGTCGAGATAGCGCTTGCCCGTCTCGTCCCAAACATATTGCATCGAACCTTCGACGACCATGAGCGGTTTTTTGTAGTAGAGAAAAATGCCGGGATTCATGAACTGCTTGCGTTGTGCGAGCACTTCGTCGGCGGACGGGCCGGTGTATTTTTTCGGTTGATGACTGGTCGGGGGCAGCGGGATGTTTTTCATAATTCAAAATGCAAATCGTCTTCGTTCCTTAATTTGGACGGCCATCTTGGCGGTTCGGCACGAAATGTTCAACGCTGAAAAACTTTTCTCTTCTCGTGTCAAAACCGGGAGATGCGGCGTAAATGGAACGCCGGCAATTGTTTGGCTCAATTCTTCCTTGTTTTCCCCCATGCCGGGCAATGATTGGCCCTCACAAGCATGCCGTTATCAACAGTTTTGGCTGTTTGCCTTTTGCAGTGAATATGCTAAAATAAAGCCTTCAATGCATTTTGTAACGCGGGGTGATTTCTTGAAGACGAACAGTGCGCTATTTTTCTGCCTTTTTTACATTTTGTGTCCGTTTAATTTTTGTCCGGTCATGGGACAAGGCATTCAGCCGGTCGTGGCCATTCAGGATTCGGAGCTGACGCGCGCTTTGGAGACGATGCCAGCGTCAGGTGCCACGCCCACGGGAGCGGGCTACACCGGCAATCAGTGGTATATCAGCCAGTGGCATTATTTTGTCCTGCCGGATTCCGTGAAAGAGGCGTTGCGTTCCGATGGAACGGCTTACACGGTCGTGGGTGATTCCAACATTCTGTCCGGCGTGCTGACGAATGCGGATGGCTCGCCCAAGTATCCCATCCTGGTCAGCTTTGGGTCGGAGGCGATTCAGGACGGTGAAATTGCGGCGTTGACGAACTACGTTGCCGCCGGCGGATTTTTATTGGTCGGCGGATCTGCGTTCACGCGCAACACCAACGGCACGTCGCGCGGGGATTTTGCCATGGCGGGCGCCATGGGTGTTCACATGGTCAATCCGGCGGTGACCAACTGGTATTTCGACGACACGTTTTCCGTCAGCGCCACTCATCGTCTTACCACCAACATTCCCGCCGGAACGCTTGAATGGCAGATGCCTGAATCGTCGGAAGAAATTTCCTGGCCGGTGGATGTCCATTTGACCGGCGAAACCCCCAACGCCGCGCCTCCCGGTCTGCCGCACATGATCTGGAAAGTGCAGGCGACCAACGCGAGCGTCATCGCCGAAGGCGACAATGGCCTGCCGTATTTGATGGTGCGGCATTATGGGAAAGGCTGGTTTATTTATGATGCCGCCTTGCAGCCGCTGATCGGCCATGGCGGCTGGGCACCGGGAATGTATGCCTACACCATCTTCAGAAACGCCATTCAATGGGCTTTTCAGTCCGCGTCTCTTCCCATCGTCAAAAACAGTCCGTGGCCATATCCCTACGATGCCGCCGTGATGTTCCGCCACGACATGGAGGCAATTCCATCGGAAATCATTTCGATCAACGGATCCGCATTGTTTGAATACACCAACGGCGCGAGCGGTGATTATTATTTCTGCACGGGAACGTTGCGCCTGGACATGCCCACGGATTCAAACGCGGTCATCGCCGCGTTGCAATCGGCCATTACCAATTACGGCGCGACGGTTGGTCCGCACAATGGCGGGCTGACCAATGTAAATCCGATTTACGCCCAGTCGCAGTCGCCGTTTTTTAGCCAGGGATTGGTGCTGGTGGAGCCGAACCTCACGCAATTGTTGAGCAATGGCTGGTTGACGGCCTTTGAACCTTACAGCAATCCAACGCTCGCGCCGTTAAGCCCGAACGGCTATGATTATGATTACTGGCACTGGAGTCCGGACGAAATCCTGGATGTCACCAACCTCCCGCCCGGTTACGCGAATGGAGCGGCTTATGCTTTCACGTCCATTTCAAATTCCTTCAACGACATCGCGGCGTGGGGCCTTTCCAATGCCGGCCCGCGTCAATGGGTGGCACCCTATTTCAACGCGACGCGGGAAGGCTCCTATCAATTGGAGCAACAACTGGGCATCCAGGTCACGGGTGATGACAAGCTGACGCCGTTTCCGCACTGGATTTTTTCCACCCAGACGCCGGACAAGTATTATTCCATTTTAAGCAACCCGGCGAGCGATTGGTTTGTGAACGGGCAAGTCGCGCAATCCATGGAGAACGGCCACACGCTGGCCAGCGTAGAAGCGATGATTGACGCGTATTATAACTTGGGAGGTTTAATCAACCTTTACTGCCACAGTTCCTCCGATGGCAACGGGCCGGACGGCACGCTGGCCTCAAGCTATGTCACTTACAGTTTGGGCAAGCCGCGCATCTGGTCGGCCAACGCCGCGAAGATTTACAACTGGTGGCTGCAACGATCCAACGCGCAGGTGACGGCCAGCTTTTCCACCAACGGAAACCAGTCCGTCACCACGATCTCCGTTTCCGGCAACAGCAATACCAACGCGGCGGTGGAACTGCTGGCACCTTCCGACGCCTATGTCGCGCTGCAAATCTCCACCAACGGCATCCTGGCGGGCGCAAACGTTTATCGCACCAACGGCCAGACCATCAAACTGCTGGTCGGCACTTCCGTCACCAATGTCATTGTCAGCTACATCCTGCCTCCGGCGGTTAAAAATAATTTCTACCAGACGCCGCAGGGAAATCCCCTCGTCGTAGCCGCGCCTGGCGTTTTAACCAACAGCCCGGCGGGCGCGACCGCCGCACTGGTGAGCGCGCCGGCGAACGGGACGCTGGTTTTGAACACGGATGGTTCGTTCACCTACACGCCCACGAATAATTTTGCCGGCCTGGACAGCTTCACCTACGAAGCCGTCAGCGGCTCGGTGACTTCGGCCGTGGCCACGGCCGCCATCACAGTCACCACGACCGGCGAACTGTTCTACGACAACTTCGCGCGCCTGACGAACAGCGGCTCCATTTATCCGTGGGTGAACGAATTGGGCTACTGGAGCGCGACCAACAACCTGCTGACGGGCGGCAGCAGCAGCTTCAACAATTACGGCTTTGCCTACTACGCCGGCACAACGTGGAGCAACTATTCGGTGCAGGCTCAGGTGCAATTTTCATCCACGAACGCGTGGGGCGGGGCCATTGGCGGGCGGCTGAACCCGGTCACCGGCGCGCGTTACGCCTTGTGGGTTCACCCCGAAGGTTCGCCCGGCACATTGTCAAATGGAGTCGCCACATTGCATCTCATCAAGTTTGAGTCATGGATGAACTACACGGCGCAGAGCTTGGTGCCCTTGTCCGGGTTGGGAACGAACTGGCACACGCTGGAACTTTCTTTCTTGAACACGAATGTCACCGCCTTTTTTGACGGCGTTCAAATCACGAACCTGGTGGACAGCGGGACGTTTGACGGTCAACCGCCTTTCACCGCCGGCGGCATTGACGCCGAGCTATACACATTATCCCCGACGCCGTTCACCCTGTCGTTGCAAAACATGATTGTCACCACGATAGCCCCTCCAACCGCGCCTGCCATGCTCTCGGTTGGCCAGACCAACCAAGTCATCACTGTGACGTGGAGCTCGGTGGCCGGGTTTATCTACGGACTGCAATCCACCACCAATCTCACGGCCGGCAACTGGACCACTCTGTCGCCGAGCGTGCTGGCGACCGGCCCGGTGAGCAGCCTGACGAATTTCATCGGCAACACCCCGCAACAGTTTTACCGCGTGACGAGTCTTCCAAGAAGTCCGTGATTTGCAACCAGGCCGGAAATTCATCCTGAAAATTCTTTTTGCCATCGGCCAATTTGTCTAGCCTGACCGCGTGGCCGAACCGCGCAAAAATCACACCTCGTCGCCGCGCATCCTCATCGTGGATGACGATCCGGGACAGCGCAGCCTGCTCGATTCCTTTTTGCGCACGCAGGGCTTTGAAACCGTCCTCGCCGATTCCGGCGAACGCGCATTGGAAATTGTCCAGTCGCGCCAGCCGGACATGATCATTTCCGACGTGCGGATGCCGGGATTGTCCGGGCTGGAAACGTTGCGGCGCGTGCGCCAGCAATTCGCCGCGCTGCCCATCCTGCTCGTCACCGCCTACGCCGACATCCGCGACGCCGTGGACGCGATGCGCGACGGCGCGCTCAATTATCTCGCCAAGCCGATTGACCTTGATGAACTGCTTGTCACCGTCCAGTCGGCCACGGGTGTTTCCAAATCCGCCGCGCCGCGTTTTCCGGCGGACAAGACGTTACCGCCGGAAGTTGTCGCCAAGAGTCCGCTCATGGCCGCGCTGTATCAGGAAATCTCGCTCGTCGCGCCGTCGGAAACGCGCGTGCTCATCACCGGCGAAAGCGGCGTGGGCAAGGAAGTCGTCGCGGACGTGATCCACGCGTGGAGCCTGCGCGCCGCCGGGCCGCTCATCAAAGTCAATTGCGCCGCGATTCCCGAAACGCTGCTCGAAGCGGAGTTGTTCGGCCACGAAAAAGGTTCGTTCACCGGCGCGACGGCGCAGCGCATCGGGCGTTTCGAGGAGGCGAACGGCGGAACAATTTTTCTCGATGAAGTCGCCGAGATGTCGCCGGCGCTGCAGTCGAAATTATTGCGTGTGACGCAGAACGGAACGTTCCAGCGCATCGGCTCGAACCGCGAAATCCAGACGAACGTCCGCATCCTCGCCGCGAGCAACCGGAATTTGGAGGAGGAAGTGAAGGCCGGGCGTTTCCGCGAGGATTTATTTTATCGCCTGAATGTGGTGGAGCTGAACATCCGTCCGTTGCGCGAGCGGCGCGAGGACATTTTGCCGCTGGCGAACCTGTTCGTGACGGAATTCGCCAAGGGTCGCGCGCGGCTGGCCGAGGCGACGGTGACGTGCCTGCAAAGTTATCCGTGGCCGGGCAACGTGCGCGAACTGCGCAACGCGATGGAGCGGGCGATCCTGCTTTCCCGCAGCGAACTGATTTTGCCGGAGCATCTGCCCACGCGCGTGCGCGACGCCGCGAAACAGCCCGCGCCGCCGGAAGCCGCCGCGCTGGAACAGTTGGAGGAGATCGAGCGGCAGGCGATTCTCGCCGCGCTCAAGCAGCACGGTTTCAACCGGACGGAAACCGCGAAGGCGCTGGGCATCAGCCGCCGCGCGCTGGTGTATAAATTGCAGCGGTTTCGGAGCGAGGGGTATGAGGTGGATTGAAAAAATTTCTTTATGAACGGTCGGCGTTTTCAAATCGAATACGGCCCTTCCGCCTTGGATGACCTCGACGGTTTGCCTGCGCGCGAACGCGCCCAGATTCTTCGCAAGATTGAACGGCTGGAACATGGACTGCACGGCAACATCAAACATTTGCATAATGCCGAAGCCGCGTATCGTTTGCGCATGGGCGATTATCGAATCTTGTTCGACGTGGAAAGTGATGTTATTGTCATCCGCAGAATCGGTAATCGAAAAGATGTTTATGACTAAAACCGCCGAAAAAACCGTCGTGCGCTCCATCCATCAGAAGCGCGAGCAAATCGCCACGCTGCGCGAGGAACTGGAGGACTTGAACGATTATCTTGACCTGACCGAAGCCCGCGTGCGCGACGAAGGCAAACCGCGCCTCACCCATGATGAAGTCAAAAAACGCTATGGCGTGAAATGACTTCTGGTTTCGCGCGACACCACGAAGGTCTCGGCATCAGCCGCCGCGCGCTGGTGTATAAATTGCAGCGGTTTCGGAGCGAGGGATATGCGGTGGATTGAACAAGCCTGATACGGGGAATAAATCAGCCAAATCCAATTTTCCTCTTTTCGGTGAGTTCCAGAAGTTTGGCCTTAGCTCGTTCAAATTCCTCGTCACTCAAACCACCAGAATCTTTAAGTCGTTTCAAAGCGGCAAGTTCTCCAGCCAAACTTTGAGCCGTCGGCTCAATTGGCCGATTGTTCCACGCTTCTTCAGCCTTTTTGCTCAAGGTTTCGCAAAACTCGTGAAATGTTTTTGCGTCAGGTTTTTCAAACCAAACGTGGAGTTGCCCTTTGCCATTACGATAATAGAAGATGTTTGCATTTACCGAGGTGGTCAACAATTTCGTAATGCAGACCCAAAAAATATCCCAAACAAAAAAAGCGGGAATCCTAACGCCATCGCAGTTCCGGCATCCCGCGACATAATCATGCCGATAATAGTTCCAAGACTGCATAAGCCAAAAATAACTGTCCCTAGCAGGTTGCCAGTATGTATGAACTTTATGCGTGTGAAGTTTGGGTTCAGATGCCAAAGCGGAAACTTGAATTGATTATGTGTCGTAAAACGTTTGACAGTCACTTGCAGTTCGCCATCAGGGCGAATCTCAAATTTTTGATATCCACGTAAAAAAACTTTTTGCTCAATGGCCATGATTTTTTCAGGAATCATATTTTCAAGTGGGCTAAAATTGTTTCAAGAACCGCACATATCATCCCCTTCAATAAAGGTTACGTCCAGAGTTTTTCCGGGTAATCGCCGCGCGCGATGAGCTGGCGGATGCTTTCGACGACACGCGGGCGGTCTTCGCGGCAGGTCACGCCGCCACCACTTCCACGCGCGGCGAAAATCCGAGTTTGTGGAGAAGTTCCTCGCAGTCATCCCACGCGAGACCAAACGCGCGCACGTCGGCGACACCAAGGCGGGCAATGACGGGCGATACCGTCTTGGCATCGCGTTCAGCGAGTTCGCCATCCATCATGGCGTTCTCGGCCCAATCCACCAACTGCGCGAGCGTCATCTCATGGTGAAGATACGCGGCGATTTTGTCGGCGACGGTTTGTTTGGTGATCGTCACGGCTGCATCCTACACTTTCTTATGGCCTTTATCCACAGGGAATTTTTCATGGGTTTCGGCCAGATTGCCCTGGTCGTCGTAGATTTCCTGCCAGAAACGCACTGTCGTTTCATCCGCGTCCACTTCCTTCAAATAACGCGCCTGCCAGCCCAGACGACCGGCCACATCCAGCCGGTAACGCCGTCCACCGCCGGGCAATTCTTCCCAATAGTCAAACTTCTTTTCATTCTGTGAGCGCGTGCTCATCCGACTGCCTCACTCTGTTGTGGACTTCCAAAGTTTTTCCGGGTAATCGCCGCGCGCGATTAGCTGGCGGATGCTTTCGACGACGCGCGGGCGGTCTTCGCGGTAGGTCACGCCGAACCACGAATCGTTCGTGCGCAGCACTTTCACCTTCGCGTGGCCGGCGGTGACGAGGTCGCCCACGGTGGCGGGGATGTAGCACTCGGATTTTTGCTCCTGGCCGCTCTTCTGCAAAAAATCGGCAAACTTCGCGCGCAGTTGCGGGAACAGCGCGGGCGTGAAACCCCAGAAATTCATCGAGACCGCCTCGTCGCCGGTGAGCTTGGTGATTTTTCCGTCAGCCTCGGTGTTTTTTGCGCCGCCGCCATCGCGGTCAATCTTCAACATCTCGACGACATGGGTGAGATAATTTTGCGCGTCCACCCGGCAGACGCCACGCGTGACAAAGCCGAAATCCGAAAGCGTGTTGCGCAGGACAAATCCGACCATCGCGTAATCCGTCGTGCCGGAGGTCAGGTGTTGCGCGAGAATTTTGTAGGCTTGCTGGCCGTAAAAATCGTCGGCGTTGATGGCGGCGAACGGTTCTTTGATGACGCCGTCGGCCATGAGGATCGCGTGCGTCGTGCCCCACGGCTTGGTGCGGCCGGCGGGAATGGAAAATCCGGGCGGCAGTTTGTCGAGTTCCTGAAAAACGTATTCGACGGGCGCGTGCTGCTCGAACCGCGCGCCGACGATTTCGCGGAACTGCTGCTCGATGTCGCGGCGGATGACGAAGACGAGCTTGCCGAAGCCAGCGCGCAGCGCATCGTAAATTGAGTAGTCAATGATGGTTTCGCCGGACGGGCCGACGGGATCAATCTGTTTGAGGCCGCCGTAACGGCTGCCCATGCCGGCGGCGAGGACGAGCAAAGTTGGTTTTGTCATGCGCGGAAATTTTAATTTTTCCGGCGCGATTGTCGAGCGCGCAAAAGTTGCGGCGAATAATTATATCAGCAGTTTTTTGTTAGTAACCTGTGAACAAAATTGAAATGATTCATGTTTTATTCACAAACGTATCAATAAGCTGCGAATTGTTCTTTTTTTCTTTATGAGTTCAAGGATGTGTTTAACTTTCAAGTCTTATGGAATCCGACTATTATGAGGTTAGTGCTGGGAAAGACATTTTGAGCATTTCCAGAAATAAAAAATGCCCTGCTTTTTGGGATTTATGCTTCAACGGAATAAGCATCCGCTCTGATTATATCGATCCAGAGGAGGCGGCTAGTGATGCAAGCAAAGCTGACTTTGGAATTGAATGGATTGAGGCAAAATTGAATAAAATTTATGTGCCATCGGATATTACCCAATGGCGGAGATCGAAACGCACATTGTCAAAACAAGCTGTCAGCCAAAATAATTGATTGTGATTGTTGTGAGTGATTCAAAAACAGACAGAACCGGTTCGGCAGACTTGAAAAAAGCTCGCCGTATAAAACCAGAGGCGACAGACAAGTTGCATCTGGATCGGTTGCCACCACATTCGATTGAGGCAGAGCAAGGAGTGTTGGGTTGTGCGTTGCTTTCGCCAAACGAGTGCATGGGCGAGTGCATCGAAAAGCTAAAGGACGGCGGGTTTGAAGTTTTTTATGACCTGCGGCATCAAACAATTTACGAAATGTTGGCCGCAATGTATGACCAACGGCAAGGAATTGACATAATAACTGTTCAACAAAAGCTAAAAGACAAAGGATTGCTTGAACAAATCGGTGGGATTTCTTACCTGTCACAACTTCAAGATGCAGTCCCGAGTGCAGCAAATCTTTCTTATTATTTGGAAATCGTCCGCGAGAAATTTTTATTGCGGAAAATGATAGCGGTTTGCACGGAAGCTACCACCAAAGTTTATGATTATGAAGGAGAGGTTGACGCTTTGCTGGATGAAGTAGAACGCGATGTTCTAAAAATCGCGGAGTCGCGCGTGCAAGGTGGAATATTGCCAACGAAAGATTTGGTGAACAAGGCCATCGGGACGATTGAGAATTTTTTCAGCCGCAAAGGCACGCTCACGGGGCTGGCAACGGGCTTCACGGATTTGGACCGGATGACGGACGGTTTGCATCACAGCGAAATGATCGTCATCGCGGCGCGGCCTTCGATGGGCAAAACGTCGCTGGCGATGAACATCGTGGAACACGCGGCGCTGGAGGACAAACTGCCGGTGGCCGTTTTCAGCCTGGAAATGAGCGCGGAGTCGCTGGTGATGCGCATGATGTGTTCGATCGCGCGGGTGAACCTGCGCAGCATCCGCGAGGGCTTCATGAGCGAGGCGGATTTTCCGAAGCTGACGAGCGCGGCGGGGCGGCTGGCGAACGCGAAGCTGTTCATTGACGACACGGCGGCGCTTTCGATCTTGCAGTTGCGCGCGCGCGCGCGGCGGCTGCATCAGCAGCATGGCGTCAAGCTGTTTGTGATTGACTATTTGCAACTGCTCCATTCTACTGCGCGGCGTTCGCAAGAAAACCGCCAGCAGGAAATCGCCGACATTTCCAGCGGCATCAAGGCGCTGGCGAAGGAATTGAAGGTGCCGGTGGTGGTGCTGTCGCAGTTGAACCGCGAGCTGGAGAAGGACAAAAGCCGCAAGCCGCGCCTGAGCGATCTGCGCGAGTCGGGTTCGATTGAACAGGATGCGGATGTGGTTGGTCTGTTATACAAACCGAATTCGGGCGACGATGACGACGGCGCGGCCGCCGAGGAAGCCGACGGCGTGCCGGTGAATTTATTGATCGCGAAACAGCGCAACGGCCCGACGGGCGATGTGAATTTAACGTTCCTGAAGCCATACACTCGATTTGAAAGCGCCGCCAAAGTCAGCGATGAAGACGTGCCCGCCGGGCAATAGACGATGAAATTATTTCCACGGGCATTCGCCATCTGGCTGTTGATGGGCTTCGCGTGTGCCGCGTGGTCGCAGACGACCGGCACAAAGATCGCCCGCGTGGACATCAAGTTCGTCGGCCCCGCGTCAGTCAGCGAGCAGTTCATCCGTTCCAACCTCCGGCTCAAAGCGGGCGGCCTCTACCATCCCGACAGCGCGCAGGACGAAGTTCAGGCGCTTTACGCGACCGGGCAATTCTACAACATCCGCGTCACGACGGACATGACGGACGACGGCGATGTCATTTTGACCTACATTGTGCAGGCGCGCCCGCGCATTTCGGAGATCAAGCTGGCGGGCAACAAAAAGCTGAACGACACCAAGCTGAAGAAAAAAATCACCGTCAAGGTCGGTGACCCGCTGGACGAACAAAAACTGTTCACCGACAGCCAGGAAATGGAGAAGCTTTACGAGAAATACGGCTATCCCGGCTCGCAGGTCAACGCCATACCGACGATTGACGAGGTCAACGGCCGCGGCTCGGTCACGTTTCAGATCACGGAAAGCCCCAAGGTCAAAATCACGAAGATCGAGTTCGTCGGCGCGGCGGCGTTTCCGCAAAAGCAGTTGCGCAAGCAGATGAAAACGGTGCAGCACTGGATGTTTTCGTGGCTGACCGGCAGCGGCGTTTTCAAGCAGGACGATTTCGACGACGACCGCAACCGGGTCACGGATTTTTACCACAGCCACGGCTATCTCGACTTCGAGATCAAGGACGTGAAGCTCGACCACCCGACGGCGAACACGATGGTCATCCGCTTTTTCGTCTTCGAAGGCCGGCAATACAAAGTCGGCACCATCACGTTTGCCGGCACCACACTCCTGCCGACCAACGCAGTGAACCTCGACTTCAAAGCCGGGCCGGAACCGAAACCCAAGACCAGCCCCGCGCACAAGACCTGGGTCGCAGAACGGCAGTTTAGCCACGCTTTCGCGATGAAATCCGGCAGCACCTTCACGCCGGATGGTTTCGACAAGGACACCAAGGCGGTGCAGGATTTTTACGGCAGCCGTGGCTACATTGAAGTTTCCCAGGGCCAGGCGCTGAACGTCGAGCGCGTGCCCAACGTGGACAGCGGCACGATGGATTTGAAATTCGAGGTGGAAGAAGGGCAGAAATCCTACGTCGAGCGGATTGACATCCAGGGCAATCTGAAGACGAAGGACAAAGTCATCCGCCGCGAACTGGCCATTTCGCCCGGCGAAGTCTTCGACATGGTGCGCGTGGAGACCAGCAAACAGCGGCTGCAGAATCTGCAATTCTTCAGCAAGGTGGACTTGCAGCCGCAACCGACCGACCCGCCGATCGCCGGGCGCAAAAACCTCGTCGTCAGTGTCGAGGAGCAGAACACCGGCAACTTCACGCTCGGCGCGGGCTTCAGCTCGGTGGACGCGCTGGTCGGCTACGTCGAGGTTTCGCAGGCGAATTTCGACCTGTTTCATCCGCCGTATTTCACCGGTGCCGGCCAGAAGGCGCGGTTGCGCGTGCAATTGGGCACCGAGCGGCAGGATTACGAATTGGAGTTCACCGAGCCGTGGTTTTTGAACCGCAAGCTGTCACTGGGCGTCGAGCTTTACCGCCACCAACTGAACTTTGAAAGTCCGAACAACGTTTTTGACGAAAGCCGCACCGGCATGAAATTGAGCCTGACCCGCGCGCTGGGCAGCGACTTCCTGATCGGCGGCGTCAGCTACACGATTGAAGACATCGGCATTTCCCTGAACTCCGGCTGGCATGACGAAGAATCTGAATACATCGGCGGCCCGCCGCCGGCGCTGACACAGGTTCCGGCGAACGTGCCCCAGGCCATTCTGGATGAAACCGGCGATCATTTTTTCCAACGCTTCGGCGCGTCGCTGGCCTACGACACGCGCAACAGCGTCACGCTGCCCAACCACGGCCAGCGTTCCGAGGTTGAAACGGAATTGAGCACCGGCGACAAGACCTTTTACAAAGTGGAAGCCAAGACCGCGTGGTTTTTCCCCGGCTTCTTCAAAGGCCATGTGTTGGAAGCCGGCGGGCGCATCGGCGTTGCCGACAGCCTGGGTTCCGGCGACGTGCCGTTTTACGACCGTTATTATCTGGGCGGCCTCTACTCGATGCGCGGATTTGAATACCGAAACGTCGGCCCGCGCGACCCAAACTATTTCCCCGGCAATCCCAACCAACTGCCCAACGAACCGATCGGCGGCGACAGCTACTGGTTCACCTCGCTGGAATACAGCCTGCCGATCATCGCCCGGGAAGATTCCATCAATTTGCGCCTCGCGTTTTTTTACGACGCGGGCGCGGTCGGCGCGCAGCCGTATTCCTTCTCCGGCAATTTTGATGACAACTGGGGTATCGGCATCCGGCTGGACATCCCCAAACTCGGCCCGCTGCGGCTGGACTACGGCGTGCCCATCCACCATGACCAATACAACAATGGCGGCGGCCGGTTCCAGTTTGGCGTTGGTTATGAACGTCCATTTTGAGATGATTTGCCACTTGAAAAAATTTTTAAGCGCCGGCTTTGCCGCCGGTCTGGTCGTGCTGTCCGCCTCGGCGCAGCCGGTGCCGCCGCTTTACTTTGAAGCCAACCACGGTCAGGCGGACAACTCCATGCAATTCCTCGCGCAGGAGCGCGACTCCCAATTTCTGATTTCGCCGCACGCGGCGCAAATCGTCCTGCACAAAACCGGCGGGGAATCCGCGACGGTGCGGATGCAGTTCGTCGGCGCAAATCCGCAGGCGCAAATCCACGGCGACGCCGAACTGCCGGGCAGGGTGAATTACCTCGTCGGTGATCCCGCGCAATGGCATTCCGATGTGCCGACCTTCGCCCGCGTGAAGGTTTCGGAAATTTATCCGGGCGTTGATGCGATTTATTACGGCAACCAGCGGCAGCTTGAATACGACCTGACCGTCGCACCGGGCGCAGACCCAAAGGTGATCGCCATTCGTTTCGACGGCCTGGAAAAAATTTCCATCGGCGCGGACGGTGAACTCATTTTAACCTTGCCCGGCGGCGAAATCCGCCAACCCAGGCCGGTGATTTACCAGACGACCGACGGCGCGCGGAAAGCAATCAGCGGCGGCTATAAAATTTTGGACGCGCACACCGTCGCGTTTGCCATCGGCAGTTACAAGCACCGCCTGCCGCTGGTGATTGATCCGGTTTTGGGCTACTCAACCTATTTCGGCGGCAACTACGGCGAGACCGCGTGGGCAGTGGCGCTGGACAACAGCAGCAACATTTACGTCGCCGGCCAGACTTTCTCAACGCGGTTCACCAACGGCGTGCCATTTTCATTTTCCACGCCGGGCGCATTTCAGACCAACTACGGCGGCGGCAGTTTTACTGGCGACGCTTTTGTGGCCAAGCTGGACAAAACCGGGACGAATCTTATTTATCTGACCTATCTCGGTGGCAGCGGCGACGATGTTGCCTATGGCTTGGCCGTGGACGCGAACGGTGACGCCTACGTCACCGGCTTTACGGATTCAACCAATTTCCCCGTCACCAACAGCATTCCTGGACTGAAAGGCGTGCCGGGTCTTTCCACGAACATCAGTGGCAAGCTCGATTCAAAATTGGGCACTTATCCGATTGACGCGTTTGTGGCGGAATTAAATCCGGGCGGGTCCAATCTGGTTTATTCCACCTACCTCGGCGGTTCTTCGCTTGATCTCGGAATTAGCATCGCCGTGGATTCAAATGGGAACGCTTATGTGACCGGCGAAACCGCCTCGACCAATTTTCCGACCACCAACGCCATCCAGTCGCACCTGCGTTCCGCCAATTCAGTCTATTATGGCAATTTATTCGTGACGGAAATCGCCGCCAACGGCACGGGCGTGCTGGCTTCCACCTACTTCGGCGGCACGAACTATGACGAAGGTGAAAGCATCGCCGTGGACGCCGGCGGTTTTGTTTATGTGGCCGGGTTCACGTCCTCCACGAATTTTCCGGCGACCAATTACATTCATCAAATCATCAACAGTAATCTTTATGACGGCCACTTTCTGAATGGCATGACCAATTACACGGTGGCGAACTTTAATTTGGACGCGTTCGTCATCAAGTTCACGCCCGGCTGCACCAATCTGGTTTATGCCACGCTGCTCGGCAGCACGAACATGGACATGGCGTTCGGCATCGCCGCCGATGGCGCGGGCGATGCTTTTGTCGTCGGGCAGACCGCCTCGCTGTTTTTTCCCAACACCGCCCGCAACGTCATCCGGAGCGGCTTGACCAATAATTTTATCTACGGTTACACGCTCACCACCAATGCTTTTCTGACGGAGATCACCAACGGCGCGACTGCCGGCATTGCTTATTCCGTGCTCTTCGGCGGCTCCAACCTGGATGCCGGCTACAAGGTGGCGTTGGATGCGGCGGACGACGCGTTCGTGGTCGGCTATAGCACCTCGACCAATTTTCCGACGACCAACACGTTCGGATCGCTGCGCGCGACCAACTCCGGCGGCAGCGATGCCTTTGTCACAGTTTTCAATTCCAACGCCACCGCCGTGGTTTATTCCGGCCTGCTCGGCGGCTCGACCAATGATTACGGCTACGGCATCGCCGTGGACGCGGCGGGCAGCGCATATGTGGTCGGCCAGACCAGTTCGACAAATTTTCCGACGTTCAACGCCCGGCAGACGGCGCTCAACGGCACCAACGACGCTTTCATCGCAAAAATCCTGCAGTTGTCGCCGACCCCGGCGCTGGCGGCAACCTTGTCCGGCACCAACGTGCTGGTGTCCTGGCCGCCGGTTGGAGAAGAAAATCCAACCTTCATCAAATTGGAATCCAACACCAATCTGCTCACCACGAACTGGATTGCGTCGCCCCAGACACCGGTGTTCACCAACGGCGCGTATTATTTTTATTTTGATCCGACCAACCGGCAGCAGTTCTTCCGCCTGCACCAGTATTGAAATGGCGTCAATTTTCAGTTGGCGTCGCCTCCAAATCCTGTATGCTTGCCGCCCAATGAAATTTTTTAGAACGACGCTTTTGACCGTCTCGCTGCTAGTGCTGCTGGGCCTGCCGGCTTTGGCGCAGACCAAGATCGCCACCGTGGACATGGGCAAGATTTTCAGCGGCTATTACAAAACCAAGCTGTCCGAAAACTTATACGAAAAAGACCAGGCCGACGCGCGCAAGGAAATCAAGGACATGGCCGACGATTTCGACAAGGCGCAGACCGACTACAAGCAATTGGTGGAACAGGCCAACGACCAGGCCATTTCCCCGGAGGAGCGCGACCGCCGCAAACAGGCCGCCAGCGACGCATTGAAGGATTTGGGCAACCGCAAGGCCGCCATGGATTCATTCAGCCGGCAGGCCGAATCCCGCTTGAGCGACAAACGACAGCGCCTGACCGGAAACATTGTCGCCGACATCCGCAAAGCCGTCGCGGACAAGGCCAAGGCCGGCGGTTATTCACTCGTCGTCAATTCCGCCGCGACCGACACCGTGGTCTATGCCGGCGACGCCGACGACTTGTCCGATGCCGTCCTCAAGCAGCTCAACATGGGCGCACCCATTGACCTGACCGCGCCAGCCACCGCGCCGTCGCTGGTCGGCACCAACAGCGTTCCCTGACCAGTCGAGACACCTGAAAATGACGCTTGCTTCACCAGCGGTGAACGCGTAATGTGCGTGTCCTTTTTTACAACTGAATTATTATGCGACGTCCCAAAGGCATCAAAACGAGAAAGTCCGTCACCAAGCGGTTCAAAATCACCGGCACCGGCAAAGTCCTGCGCCATCGCGCCGGACGCCGCCACCTGGCCCAGACCAAAAACGCCAAGCGCCGCCGCCACCTCGGCAAGGCCGCCGTGGTGCATGCCACCGATGTCTATCGCATCACGCAAAATTTGCCGTTCAGCCACTGATTTTTCTCTCAACTCTCAACCCTCAACTAACGATGCGTGTCACCAATTCACCAGCCTCCCGCAAACGTCGCGGAAGAATGCTAACAGCCGCCAAGGGCTTTCGCCTCAAGCGCTCCAAACTTTATCGCTACGCCAGCGACGCCGTGGACCACGGCCGTCAATACGCCTATCGCGACCGCCGCGTCAAGAAGCGCACGTTCCGCTATCTCTGGCAGATCCGCATCAACGCCGCCGTCCGCGAACTCGGCCTGACCTACAGCCGTTTCATGGAAGGTCTCAAGGCCGCGAAAGTCGGACTCGACCGCAAAGTCCTCGCCGACATCGCCGCGACCGATGCCGCCGCCTTTACCGAACTGGTGAACGTCGCCAAAGCCGCGCTAAAAAACAAGCCCGCCGCAACTTTGGCAAAAACGTAAGCGAAGTCTCAATTTGAAATTCAGCGACGGGCGGCCTGAAAAGGTTCGCTCGTTTTGCTTTTGGCGGGCCGAGCGTCCCCGCGAGCCGCGATTGCCAAAAAGAATTCTGTAAATTTTGTTAATTCTGTCTCACTCTTTGGAAAAGCTATGTCGTTCCTAAACGAAATTGAACCGCTGAAACAAACCGCGCTCGCAGAACTGAAAGCCGCGCCCGACCTCGCCGCATTGGAACAAACCAAGGGCGCGTGGATCGGGCCGAACGGCAAGTTCACCGTGCTGATGAAACAGCTCGGCACGCTCTCGGAAGAGGAAAAACCCGCCGCCGGCAAACTGATCAACGCCGCCAAAGTGGAACTCGAAGCCGCGCTCGCGTCGCGCCGCGAGGAATTGGAACTGAAAGCCGCGCTGCCGAAGGAGCCGACCGATTTCACATTGCCCGGACGCCGCCGCGCGCTCGGAAAATTGCATCCGCTCACGCAAGTCACCGACGACATCGTCCGCGCGTTCCGCAAAATCGGATTCGCCGTCGCCGACGGGCCGGAGATCGAGGACGAGTATCATTGCTTCGACGCGCTCAACACGCCCGCCGACCATCCCGCGCGCGATTCGCAGGACACATTTTATCTCGGCGTAGGACAGGCGTCGCGCCTGTCTCAAAATTCAGAAAACAAAAAACCAGAGACAGGCGCGACGCCTGTCCTACTGCTCCGCACGCACACCAGCTCCGTCCAAATCCGCGTCATGGAAAAACAGCCGCCGCCCGTGCGCATCATCGTGCCGGGCCGCGTCTATCGCCGCGACAACGCCGACGCCACGCACAATCCGACCTTTCACCAGATCGAGGGACTTTACGTTGATAAAAATGTGACCGTTGGTGATTTGAAAGGCACAGTTGAATTTGTTTTCAAAGAACTCATGGGCAGCGACGTGAAGATCCGTTTCCGTCCGCATTATTTCAGCTACACCGAGCCGAGCTACGAGATTGATTTCACCAACGCGCTCGTGAAAAAGATGGGCAAGGACTGGCTGGAGATCGCCGGCTGCGGCATGGTGCATCCGCAGGTGTTCGAGACCGTCGGCTACGATCCCGAAGTCTGGACCGGCTGGGCGTTCGGCTTCGGCATCGAACGCATTGCCATGCTCCGCTACGGCATCAACGACATCCGCCTCTTCTACGAAAACGACGTGCGGTTCTTAAAACAATTTTAATTCCCTACACCGAAAATTTTTCGAGTCATGAAAAACAAATCAAACCGCTGGTGGCCGATAAAAGCCCGGAGAAACTTGCGCGTTTGAAAGCGTTAAGCGAACGAGTTCATGGCAAATTCAAAAACTTCATGACACAGGAAGATTTAAGAAAAATACGTGAGGAAGACAAATGGGCTGCATACGAGGCAAAATCAAAATGAACCTTGATTCAACACAATTAAATCAGCGTGTGGCAATGGCGGTAGCCAGTTACTGGTCAACACGTCAAAGCCAATCAACGAAACAAGCGTCTTCCGGCCAGCGCGATCAAGGTGCGCGCAGTGCGGTTACTGGCGGAGCACACATGGATGGTTTTATTGGTTTGATAACCGAGCTGATTTTGGAAGCTGGAATCCGCAAAGAACATATTTTCCACAATACAGCGCTCGAACTGCCCGGCTTCTTTCGCCCGACCAAAGAATGGGATTTGCTTGTGGTTCGTGACCGCCAACTCCTTCTCTCGCTCGAAACCAAATCGCAAGTTGGCCCGTCATTCGGCAACAATTTCAACAATCGCACCGAGGAGGCAATGGGCAGCGCATTGGATTTATGGACGGCATTTCGCGAGGGTGCTTTCAACAAGACGATCCGTCCGTGGTTGGGCTACGTCTTTCTACTGGAGGATTGCGACGGCTCGCGCCGACCGGTCAAAGTGAAAGAGCCGCACTTCAAAGTTTTTCCAGAGTTCGTCAGCGCGTCCTACGCCAAACGCTACGAGTTGTTCTGCCGGAAACTTGTTCGCGAACGGCATTACAATTCAGCCGCCTTTCTCACGTCGGAAAATAAAACCGGACTCAATGGCAGTTTCAACGAACCGGCAGAAGATTTGGCGTTCCTGCAATTTTCAAAGTCGCTTGTGGCTCACGTCTCGGCATACTCTGACTGACATGCGCAACGCATCCAACAATGGCCACACGCCGACGGCTCATCGTCTTTACCAAGGCGACGCGCGGAGTTTTTCCTACATACCCGACGAGTCGGTGCATCTGGTGGCAACGTCTCCGCCGTATTGGAAACTCAAGCGCTACAATGACAGTCCCGGCCAATTGGGTCACGTTTTGGACTACGAAGAATTCCTCAACGACCTGAAACAAGTTTGGGCGGAAAGTTATCGCGTGCTTGTGCCAGGTGGCAGGCTCGTTTGCGTGGTGGGCGATGTTTGTCTGTCTCGCAAAGAGAATGGCCGCCATGTCGTCGTGCCGTTGCACGCCGACATCTGCGTCATTTGCCGCAAACTCGGCTTCGATAATCTCAATCCGATTATCTGGCACAAGATTTCCAATGCGGCATTTGAGGCGAATACAAGCAGTAAATTCCTCGGCAAGCCGTATGAGCCGAACGCGATTGTGAAGAACGACATCGAATTTATTCTCATGCAGCGAAAGCCCGGCGGGTATCGCCAACCAACGCAAGAGCAGCGTCGGTTGAGCATGATTCCGAAAGATGAATTCAACGAGTGGTTTCGCCAAATCTGGACGCTCAATGGAGCTTCAACGCGGGAGCACCCTGCGCCATTTCCAATCGAACTCGCCACGCGCCTTGTCCGAATGTTTTCATTTCACGGAGACACAGTTCTTGATCCATTCAGCGGCAGTGGAACAACAATGCTCGCGGCGATGAAGTGGGGACGTAACAGCATTGGCATTGAAATTGACCCGGATTATTGCCGCATGGCGGCACGGCGAATTCTGGAAGAAAATGAAAATTTATTTTCCACGACAGACTTTGAATGTATTCACGCGCCGGTTGCGGATGAAGAAGCAATGGTTCTCCGCGAGAAACCAGTTGCCTATCGCATCAGCAAACCACGCAAGAAAAAATTGGTTTCCAAATGAAAGTCACCCTCAACTGGCTCAAACAATACGTTGATTTCAACTGGTCGCCCGAGGAATTGACCGAGCGGCTTACCATGCTCGGCCTCGAAGTCGAGGGCGTGCAGAAAATCTCCGGCGCGTTCGACGGCATCGTCGTGGCGCAGGTCGTCGCGCGCGACAAGCATCCCAACGCCGACAAGCTCTCGCTCTGCCGCGTGAACGACGGCACGGACGAACGCCAAATCGTCTGCGGCGCGCAGAATTTCAAGGGGGGCGACAAAGTGCCGATGATCCTGCCTGGCGCGTCGTTGCCGCCCAAGCCCGGCGAGAAAGAACCGTTCACCATCAAGGTCGGAAAAATTCGCGGCGTAGAATCGCACGGAATGCTTTGCTCGGCGGATGAATTGGGAATCGAGCCGGAAACCATCGGGCTGAAAAAAGAAGACGGGCTTTTGATTTTGCGCAAGGACGCGAAAGTCGGCCAGCCGTTCGGCGAATATCTTGGCCGCAGCGGCAGCGACGTGGTCTATGACCTTGAAGTCACGCCGAACCGGCCGGACTTGAACAGCGTCATCGGCATCGCGCGCGAAATCGCGGCGATCACGGGAAATGCGTTGCGGATTCCCGACGTAGGACAGGCGTCGCGCCTGTCTCAAACTTCAAAAGAAAAACTAGGGTCAGGCGCGACGCCTGACCTACGCGCTGCCGACCTCGTCGCGGTGCGCAATGACGAGCCGGAATTGTGTCCGCGTTACACGGCGCGCATCGTTCGCAAAGTAAAAGTCGGACCAAGTCCCGACTGGCTGAAAAGTGTTTTGGAAAAAGTCGGTCTCCGCAGCATCAACAACGTCGTGGACATCACGAATTACGTCATGCTTGAAAGCGGCCAACCGTTGCACGCGTTTGATTATCATCTGCTCAAAGGCAGCGACGCGAATCCGCCGAAAATTATCATTCGCCGCGCGAGCGAGCGCGAAAAATTCACGACGCTCGACGGCAAGGAACGCGCGTTGACGAATCAAATGCTACTTATCGCCGACGAAACGAAACCGGTCGCGCTCGCCGGAATCATGGGCGGAAAAAATTCTGAGATCAACGACGCGACGACCGACGTTTTGATCGAGAGCGCGTATTTCAAACCGCAAAACATCCGCGCGACTTCCAAGAAACTGGAGCTGCGCACGGATTCGTCATATCGCTTCGAGCGCGGTGGCGACGTGGAAATCTGCGATTGGGCGAGCCGTCGCGCCGCGCAATTGATTTGCGATTTGGCGGGCGGCCAGGTTCTCGGCCACGCGATTGATAATTTCCCGCAGCCAACTCCGGCCAAACCGATCACGTTGCACTTTGCGAAGACGAAAGATTTGCTCGGCATCGGCATCTCGCATTCCGAGCAAGTTTCATTTCTCACGAAGCTCGGCTTGACCGTGACGGAACAAACTCCCGGCATCTGCACCTTCAAAATTCCCTCGTGGCGCGTGGATTTGAAACGCGAGGTAGATTTGATTGAGGAAGTCGGGCGGCTGTTCGGCATTGAAAAAATTCCTGCGACTTCGCCGCGCGGCGCGCTCGGCGCAAGCGCGTTTGATTCGGTCTATGATCAAATTGCCGAAGTGCGCCGCATTCTGACCGGCCTTGGCTTGAACGAAGCGCAGGGACAAACACTAATTGCGAAGTCAGAAGTCAGAAGTCAGAAGCCAGAAGAAATCGTCGCGCTCGCAAATCCGTTGAGTTCGGACATGGATGTTTTGCGGCCAAGTTTGCTGCCCGGCTTGATTCATTCGTTGCGGCACAATCTCAGCCGGAAAAATTACGACGTTGCGCTATTTGAAATCGGGCGCATTTTCATTTCACAGAACGGCGCTGCGAAAGAAGATCGTCGCGTGGCCATCGCGTTGACCGGCCAAAGCGCGCAGAATTTTTGGAGCGGCGAAAATCGCGACGCGAAGTTTAACGCCTACGATTTGAAAGGCATCGCCGAGGAATTTTTCGAGCAGTTCGGTCTGCGCGGAATTCTCTTTGCGCGGCGCGGTGAAAGCACGCCGCTGTTTTTGGAATCGGCCATGATTTCGCTCGGCGGAAAATTGCCGCTCGGCGAAATCGGCCAATTGTTGCCGACGCTCGCGAAGACATATAATTTGCGCGACGCAGTTTTTCTGGCGGAGTTCAATCTGGATTTGCTGCTGTCAAAACGAAATGCGAGTAAGTCGTTCAAATCGTTGCCGCAGCTTCCATCCATCCGCCGCGACGTGGCGATGCTCGTGCCGGAAGCGACGACTCACGAATCCGTTTTGCAAACCGTGAAGCAGACGAAGCCGGCGAATCTGGAGAATGTGGAATTGTTCGACGTGTTTCGCGGCAAAAATGTTCCGGAAGGACAAAAAAGCCTGGCCTACGCGTTCACCTATCGCGCGCCGGAAAAAACTTTGACTGATGCGGAAGTCAACGCGGCGCACGCAAAAATTGTGGAAGCATTCAAATCACAATTGCACGCGGCGGTTCGGGAGTGATTGAAGTGGGACGGGCATCTTGCCTGTCAATTTGAGGGACAGACTGGAAGCCTGTCCCACTTTATTCCGACGGCATAAACGGCGGCATCGGGCAGTCGAGCGTGTCGGAAATCGCGCGGAGCAGTTCGGCTTCGCTTTCAACAATCACGCCGTCCGCGCCGACGATGTGGACGCAGGCTTCGATCAGATTTTTCTTGATGATCGGAACGGCTTGCGCGAGACGATTGAGCGCGGCGTCAATTTTGTTCACGCCGCAATTTTCCTTCGGCAGCAAATTCAAATCCGCATCGTCTGGCGCGCGCAGATACGGTGCGCCAGTCTCAAACGCCTTTTCAATTTCCGCCGCATCGTCGCTGCTGACGTTGGCCAGCGCTGAAAGGATGACGGCGCAATCCGGCACGAGCGGTTTGATCGTGTAAAATTGGACGACGGATTTTTGCGGGCCGTTGAATTGCGAATCCAAATTCCGCAGCACAATTTTCCGCAAAACAAATTCAAACAATTCAACTTTGCCGTCGCTTTCGATGAGCCATTGAAGCGTCTGTGACAAATTTTTGAACTGTTCCGCGCTCAATTGCCGCAATCCGCCCAATGCCAGATTGATGATCGGCAGATGAACGTGCGCGGCGATTTCCGAAACGTCGGGAAACAGCGCGGCGGTTTTATCCGAAATGGATTGCGAGGAGCGTTTTGCAATCTCGGTGATTTGCGTCGTGCGTATTTTTTCATCGCCGCTCAAAAGCAGCGCGTAGATCAGCGCGACGGCGTCGAGCGGTTCGCGCGCGGCGGCCTTCACGTTTTCCGGCAGCGCGTCGCGCAGCTTTACGGCATATTCCAGATGCAGCGGCGTGGGATTGCCGATGTTCGGCAAGACATGGCGCGATCTGATGACGGGCGGACTTTCATCGTCGCCGCCGGAAGCGAGAATTGCGCCGCCAAGGACGCCGCCAAAAATATTTCGCCCTGAAACAGCGTGTAAATCGGAAGTGCCTGCACGTTGCATGATTGCTTCAAGCCCTTTCTGATCAAGCGGCGAATAGCGGACGCAAGGAAATTTTCCGTCGAAATTCGGATCGAAGACGCGGATGCGATCCGGCAATGGCGGATGCGTTTCGAGCAGGCCGATAAAAGCCTCGCTGATGCCGTTGGAAAAAAACATGTGCGACAATTCCTCCGAATGCGCGTGCGCGAGGCGCGAGCCGTTTTCGCCGAGGCCGCCGATTTTTTTCAGTGCGCCGGTGATGCCGTTTGGATTTCTGGTGAATTGAACGGAAGAAGCGTCGGCGAGAAATTCGCGTTGGCGGCTGACGGCGGCTTGAATGAGTCGTCCGAAAAAAACGCCGATGTAGCCGATGATGAGCAGCGCGAGTCCGAGAATCGGCAATGGATTTTGTCCGCGACTGCGCCCGCCGCCGCGCGCGGTTTGCAGAAGAATCCGCCCGATGATCGCGAGGCACAAAATTCCAAAAATCGTTCCCATGAGCCGCAAGTTGAGCCGCATATCGCCGTTGAGAATGTGGCTGAACTCGTGGCCGATGACGCCTTGTAGTTCGTCGCGCGACAAAAGTTTCATGCAGCCGCGCGTGACGGTGACGGTCGCGTCGCCGGGTTTGTGGCCGGCGGCGAAGGCGTTGATGCCGTCCTCGTCGTCCATGACGTAAACCTGCGGCACGGGCACGCCGGACGCGATGGCCATTTCCTCGACTACGTTGAGCAGCTTGCGTTCGTCGGGGTCGGTCGAGTTCGCGCTGACGAGCCGCGCGCCCATCATTTCCGAAACCGCGCTGCCGCCGGCGGCGAGCGCCATGGTTTTATAGCTGCTGCCAATTAAAATAATCGCGATTGTGCCGAGTGCGACGCCGAGAAAAATCTGCGGGTCCCAAAGTGAATTTTGCGGCGCGGATCCGTCATTGTAATAATTGCCGCGATGCTGATGCAGTTGCACGCCGGAAAAAATCACGACCGCCGCGATGTAAATGGCGGCGATCATCACGGCCACGGCCAGGATGAAATAAATGATCAGCCACTTGGTTTTTTTCCGGGTCTTTTCCTGTTGCGCGAAGAAATCCATTCAAATATGGGATTATGCACAAAGCATAAGTGAATGATTGCAAGGCATTGAGCGCGACGGTTTAGGCGATTAACGGGCGCGCAGGCGGGTTTTGACGGATTTCTTGCGGCTCGTGGGCAGGCGGGTAAAGGCGC
>Ga0302319_10000841_pt1 | contig 68901 bp, 58 predicted proteins | sample Bog_T0_2_FD_203319 | JGI IMG/M metagenome (GOLD analysis project Ga0302319, IMG submission 203319) | Peat permafrost microbial communities from Stordalen Mire near Abisko, Sweden - Bog_T0_2 | ecosystem: Environmental > Terrestrial > Soil > Wetlands > Peat | place: Sweden: Abisko, Stordalen Mire...
AATTGGAGATTGATGTCCAGCGATCCGTGGTGAACCAAGTTGTCGGTCGGTGCAAAACGGAAGCCTCGCAAAAGCCGGTGCCGCTTGACGAATTCACCATGGGGGATCTTCTGAATTGGTATCGTGACACGCCATATCGAGACCCGCAAGATTGGGTCTTCGCTACGAACAGCAGCCGAGCTGGCAAAAAGCGCGGGAAACAACCGATCTGGTTGGAAACCGTAATGCGATATCACATCAAGCCGGTGATTGAGGGTCTTGGAATCGTCAAGAAGGTCGGCTGGCACACATTCCGGCGTACCTATGCAACTCTTCTCAAGGCGAACGGAGAAGACATCAAGGTTGTGCAGGAATTACTGCGACATGGGTCTAGTCGAGTCACGATGGATGTCTATGCCCAAGCGCAGATGCCCGCCAAACGCGCAGCACAGCATAAGGTTGTCGAGATGGTCAGAACGCCGGTATCGCCATCTACGTCTCAAAGGAGCGCTTAAGTGCTCCCCAAACTGCTCCGCGGAAATAACTGGGAAAATCGCTAAGTTATTGATTTAATTGGCGTCCCCGACGGGATTTGAACCCGTGTTATCGCCGTGAAAGGGCGGTGTCCTAGGCCGGGCTAGACGACGGGGACGCTGCTGGGGCAGAAACAGCCGCACTCGGCGGAGAGCGCCCTTATGAAGGCTACCAACTCGGGGGTGGCCTGTCAAAAGACTGGACGGGGAACCAGAGACTAGGGACTGGAAGGCGCACAGCGGGTGCCGACTGAAATAGCCGCGAAATACACAGGCGGAAGGCGTACATTAGGCGAAGTGGGGAGGGTAGGGCGGATGCAGGGTTTGATTGGCGGAATTGTAGCTGCCTTTGTCGGAATCCTTGCCGGTCTTTGGTTGCGTGGCGTCACGGCAAAGGCGGAGAAGACGCAGTTGGAGCGGCGCGCCCTGGAGCTTGCTGCGGAGCTGGGCGCGGCCCGTGCGGAACTCGCGAAAGCACAGGTAGAGTCGGCGGCGCGTGCCGGTTTTGAGGCGCTGGCAACGGAACGCCTCGGCGCGATTACTCGCCTGCAAACCGAACGCTCAGCGCTCGGCGAAGAGCTACGCGCAAAAATCGACAACGAACGCGCGCAGGCCTCGAACATCAGCACGTTGGAGGCGGAGCTGAAGAGTGAGCGCGCCAACCTGGCCGAGAAACTGGCCATTCTCGACAACGCCAAGCTGGCATTGACAAACCAGTTCCAGGCGCTCGCGGGAGAAATTCTGGAGACCAAGTCCAAAGCTTTCTCTGAGGGCAGCCAGAAGGAGCTGGGTACGCTGCTCACCCCGCTTAAAACCCAGATCGAAGAGTTCCGCAAGAAAGTTGAAGAAGCGCAGACCGACTCGAAGACCGGCGTCACCAAGCTGGAGACGCTGATCGGCGCGCTCGGCGGCCTGAACATGCAGCTGGCTGAGGAAGCCCGTAACCTGACGACGGCGCTGCGCGGCTCGTCCAAGGCGCAGGGCGACTGGGGCGAGTTCATCTTGCGCGATCTGCTGGAGAAAGCCGGCCTGCGGGAAGGCGAGCAGTACAGCTTTCAGCAGAGCTTTGCCGGCGTTGAAGGCGAGAATGGAGAGAGCGCGCGCGCGGTGCGAACCGACGTGATCGTCTACCTGCCCGGCGGCCGCAACCTTATTGTCGACTCCAAGGTCTCGCTCACGGCCTACACCGACTGCGTGAACGCCGCCACCGAAGACGAGCGCAAGGCCGCGCTCAAGCTGCACCTGGCCAGTGTGCGCGGGCACATCACAGGCCTGTCGAAGGCCGGCTACCACAAGCTGCCCGGCATCGAGTCGCCCGATTTTGTGGTGATGTTTATCCCCATCGAGCCGGCCTTCCTGCTGGCGCTGCAGGGCGACGGCGACCTGTGGGCCGATGCCTACCAGCAGGGAATTCTGCTCGTCGGCCCCACCACACTGCTCTATGTCATCCGCATTGTGAACGTGCTCTGGCAGCAGGAACTGCAGGCCCGCAGCGTGCAGGACGTGATGAATCGCGGCGCCGAGCTCTACGACAAGTTCGTCAACTTTGTGGCCGATCTTGAGGCCGTGGGCAAGAGCCTGCGCGGCGCGGAGACAAGCTACTCGAACGCGATGAAGAAGCTGAGCGAAGGCCGCGGCAATCTGGTGCGCCAGGTGGAGATGCTCAAGCAATCGGGCATTAGGACCAACAAGCAAATACCGCGCGGGCTGCTGGATGCAGCGGGAGAAGACGAGCCGGGTCTGGCGCTGGCAGCTGAGGCCGAGGATTCGAACGAGACGATGTAGACGGGCGAAGAATTCAATCAGGTTGTTCTTGCAAAGGAGTTGGAGATGGTTGACGACGAACAGGACTGGTTCGATCCTTCGCCGTTCATCGAAGATAGCCACAAGCTGATTGAAGTCATCGGTGAATGGCCTTCTTTCGATGATGCGGAATTGATCAGTCTCACGCTAGATCGGACAGATGGTTCACCACATAAGCCTGAGAGCAGCTCGCCGACCCTTTCGATGAGGGTTCGACTGGCGGAGACCGGCTACTATCTCACTGAGATTCGTTTCAACAAAGTATGCAATCTCGAACTGAAAGGGTTCAGTTACCAGAACGAAATTCAGGAAATCGTATTCGAACAACTTCCGGCAAGAACCGACCCGCGAGGAAGCTTTACGCCTGCTGGGATTTCGGCGGAGATCATTGCACACTGCGGTCTTCATGGCCGATTCGAATTTCAATCAGGGGTGGTGTTCTCGATTGTTCCATGCGATAGAGATGGCCAGGCCTGACATCTGAGTCAGGCTATCTCACTCGATAATCCCGAACGCCTCCCGCATCCGCTTCCAGGTGATCTCCAACTCCTCGGGCAGAATCCGGGACTCGGCCACCGTGGTCATAAAGTTGGTGTCGCCGACCCAGCGGGGCAGGGCGTGGAGGTGTAGATGCCCAGCCACGCCCGCGCCGCCCGCCTTGCCAATGTTGAGGCCGAAGTTGAAGCCGTGCGGGGTGTAAAGCCGCTGCAGGGCCTGCTCGGTGCGCTGGGCCAGCTCGATCAGCTCATGCGCCGCGTCCACGGGCAGCGCCGCCAACCGGTCCAGGTGCGCGTAGGGCATGACCATCACATGGCCGGAGGTGTAGGGATAAGCGTTGAGGCAGATGAAGCAGTGCTTGCCGCGCAGGATCAGCCCTCCCGCCGCCTCGGCCTGCTCCACGCTCATTCCATTGGCGATGGCGTGGTCGATGGAGGCGATCAGGTTGCAGAAGACGCAGCCCAGGTCGCCAGGCCACGCGTTCAGGCTCAACGGAACGCCGGGGCGCACGGCGCTGTCCGCCGAGGTGACGTAGGCATAGCGCCAGGGAGTCCAGAGGTGGTCCATAAGCTTCAAGGTGCGCCGTTCCAACCAGTATAGAGGGGATTGGAGATAGAGGGCGCGGGATGGTGCAAAGCGAGGAGGAAGCGCGGCCCAGGTCTCAAGATCGAGCCCCACTTCAGTAGGCCCAGGGCACGCTCTGGGCTCCCGATTATGCTGTGGTTCCCACTCTACGGGACAGCCAGTGAAATTCTGCTTTCAAGATAGTCGTGGCGTGCAAGTCCAATGCTTTGGAGCTCGGCCATGTGAAAATCCAAGACCAATGCGGCTTTCGCCGCCTCGTGGCCAAGCCATTGGATTGACGCGGGAAAGCTGAGGTTGCTACACTCGAAAGCGTAGCTTACTGTGCGTTTTCCCGCAGTGAGCTGCGGCCGCCCTCTAGCAAGCCGTTGCCTGCCGGGTGTTTCCCAAGGAGACCAGTCGCTCGTTCTCGCCAGCGCAACAGGCTGGTAGGACTTTCCCTTGTGAGATTGCCCTGGTGCCGTCACAAGGGACAATAGCGAGTGAAGCGGTCACAAGGCAAACCCACCCGTGGCAATCGCGGCGCGGGAGCCACTCCCAGCGGCAGTCTTGATCCGTCGCGGGAGGCAGGAATTCCGGAGCAGCAGTGATGGCAAACGTCCTCAATCCCGAACCCGAGAGCATAACCCTGAATACCGAACTCGAAACACCCACGCTTGAGCCTGCGACGGAGCTGGAATCTCTTCCGAGAGTTGACCAGCCGTTGCGTGAATCCACGTCCAACACCGAGACCGCCGAAGCAGTAGCAGCAGTCGAACCCGCCGCGCTGGACGCCGATGCCCTAACCGAGCCTGTTGCCGAGGCCGCACCAGCAGAGCAAGCTGCAGCCGTGGCGGAGCCCGCGCCTGTGGAAGCTGTGGTGGAACCAGCACCGGCCGCAGCGGTTGAAACTGCAGTTGCTGACATCGCGGAACCCGCGAGCGCAGAGACAGCGGCGCAAGCCGCCCCTGTTGCCGCGCACGCAGCACCCGCCCACGAAGCCCACGGGCTCGAGTCCATGGACGACTTTTCCGCCGCGCTCGCCGCTTTCGAGCGCGAGCAGGCCGCTGAAGCCGCGGCCGTGGAAGCCTATGGCGACAAGGTTGTCTCCGGCACGGTGATCAAAGCGACCGACAAGCATCTGGTGATCGATGTGGGCCTCAAGTCCGAGGGCCTTGTTCCCATCGAGCAGGTCCTCGATCACACTGGAGCTGTCAAATTCAATGCCGGCGACGTGATCGACGTAGTCATCGAGCGCGAGGAGCCGGAAGGCGGCTACCTGGTCAGCTACGAGAAGGCCCAGCGCCTGCGCGTGTGGGACGTGATCGAGAAGGCCGCCAACGACAAGACCCCCGTGATTGGCACCGTGGTCAGCCGCGTCAAGGGCGGGCTCACGGTCGACATCGGCCTCAAGGCGTTCTTGCCCGGTTCGCAGCTTGAAATCCGCCCAGTCCGCAATCTCGACGGGTATCTCGGCCAGCAGATCGAAGTCCGGGTCATCAAGCTGAACAAGAAGCGCGGTAACGTGGTGGTCAGCCGCAAGGAAATTCTCGAGGAAGAGCAGAACGCCAAGCGCTCCGGCACGCTGGAGCAGTTGGGCGAGGGCGCGGTGCTCACTGGCACCGTGAAGAACCTCACCGACTACGGCGCATTTGTCGACCTCGGCGGCATCGACGGCCTGCTGCACATCACCGACATGAGCTGGGGCCGGCTCACGCATCCGCGCGACCTGGTCAATGTGGGCGACGAGATTCAGGTCAAGGTGCTCAAGTTCGACAAGGACAAGCAGCGCGTCTCGCTGGGCTTCAAGCAGCTCACGCCTGACCCCTGGCTGGATGCGACCGAGCGCTACCCGGTTGGCGCGCATGTCAAGGGACGCGTGCTTTCGGTCACGGATTACGGCGCGTTCGTCGAGCTCGAACAGGGCATCGAAGGCCTGGTTCACCTCTCTGAGATGACCTGGTCCAAGCGCCTCAAGCACCCCTCCAAGCTGGTCAAGCCGGCCGACGAGGTGGAGACGGTGGTTCTCAGCGTCAATCCGGCCGACCGCCGCATCTCGCTGGGCATGAAGCAGCTGCTCGACAACCCCTGGGAGAACCTGACCGAGCGTTACCCCGCGGGAACCGTGGTCGAGGGCCGCGTGCGCAACCTGACCGACTTTGGCGCCTTCATCGAAATTGAAGACGGAATAGACGGCCTGGTGCACGTATCAAATTTAAGTTGGACCAAGCGCGTCAAGCACCCGTCTGAGATCGTGAAGAAGGGCGAAAAGGTGAAGGCTGTTGTCCTGGGCGTTGAGCCGCAGAACCGCCGCTTGAGCCTGGGTATCAAGCAGCTGCAGCCGGATGTGTGGGAGAGCTTCTTCGCCTCGCATCGCGTGGGCGACCAAGTCCACGGCAAGGTGCTGCGCACGGCGCAATTCGGCGCATTTGTCGAGATTGCCGAGGGTGTCGAGGGTCTGTGCCACATCTCCGAGGCGGGCGACGAGGGCGGCGGACCGTCCAAGCTTGAAACCGGCCTAGAGCACGACTTCAAGATCATCAAGATCAACGTGGAAGAGAAGAAGGTAGGCCTGAGCCTGCGCGCGGTCAGTGGCCACGAGGCCAGCCGCGCCGAGGTGCAGGACTACAAGTCCGAAAGCCGCGGCGATCGCGGCGGCAGCCACAAGGCCCCGGTCTCCTCATCTACCACGACCCTTGGCGACCTGATCAACTGGAAGAGCGAGCGCGAAAGCTAGTTCTTCTCAACGCATCAAAGCAAAACGGCCACCCCAAGGGGTGGCCGTTTTGCGCTACGCCAACTGAGCCCAGATAATGGTAAAGTTGCGGGATCATGCTCTTCACAATTGCTAAAGGTCCGATTGTCTATCAGCTTTGGCATCCATGGCACTGGCTGACCTATGGCCAGAATGCCGCTGCAGTCGGTCTGATTGTCGTTGTATTCTATACGGTTTACACGCGGCGAATGATGTTATTGGCACAGCAAACGCGACGTGGAGAGCTCTATCCCAGTCTCATCCTCCAGCATTGGGAAGCGAAACACGGCACCCTCGAATTGGTGCTCATGAATGTGGGTGCTGGTCCTCTGCTCATCGCCTTCCGCTGGGGAACATGTGTATCCTCGAAATTCGCTCTGGGAAGCAATTTTCTCGAACCACCGACGAAGGCCGAATCGATGTTTGCAGGATCTTTGGTTCCCCAAGCGACGTTGACCCTCCATATCCAGATTGCTGGCTCCGAGGTTCGCACGCTTGAGGTGGTGGAGGGGACGGACCTCGTTGGCGGGCGGCATCAGTTTTGCCTTCTGCGCTGTCTTGTTAGTCCTGGCCAATATACTCATCAAGTCCGCATGGTTCATCCCATCGATTTCCTGCCGTTTTGGCAGAGGGTCCGCACAAAGGCATTCGAATGGAAAGCAAGATTTCTGTACTGGCGCAAAAAAGGCTGATTAAGGCTTCTCGGCCACCTGAGTACCATGCAGAAGGAGGTTCCCCATGAAGATTGTGAGCAGCAAGGATCGCGCCAGCCGCAAAGGCCCAACAGACTGGTTCACCGGCAACGTTTTTATTGACGAAATTGCGGTTGGCGCTGAGCCGTCGCGGCTGCGCGCCTTTCGCGTGAGCTTTGGGCCGGGCGCGCGCACGTCATGGCATACGCATCCCGTCGGCCAGGTGCTGCATGTGTTGACCGGAACCGGCCTGGCGCAGGCGGAAGGCCAGCCGGTGCGCGCGATTCATCCCGGCGATACGGTTTCCTTCGCACCGAACGAGCGGCACTGGCACGGCGCCGGGCCGGGCACGACGATGGTCCACCTGGCGTTGCAGGAAGCGGATGCGCAGGGCGTCGATGTAGTGTGGCAGGAGCCGGTGAGCGATCAGGAATACGCTGCCACGTGAAGCGGGCACGGTGCCTGTCATGCGAGTGCGTCTTCCCGTCAAAAGCTGTCGTGATCGGAGACCACACTTGCGCTTCCATCTTCGCGAAAGAACATTCCGTTTCCGGCAACATGCTTCCACCAGCCATTGCCGCCGGCGGCGCGGCGCAGGCTGATAACGCCGAAGCGCCAGGCGGACTTGTCTCCCACGAACGGCTCGGCTGAAAGCATGTCTTGAAAGTAAGGGACGGGCCAGGTGTGGTCGAGCACCTCGTATTCGTGGAGCGCATCGGCGAGCCAGCGATCGAAATGCTCCTGGATGGACGTGCCGGGCGGGGATGGGTAGAGGCCGACCAGATGGGCTGTCCCGTCTTCATCGAGCCGCGGGGGAAGGGCGGCTACGATGCGACTCAGGATCTCCGATCCGCCAAGGCCTCCGCTCCAAAAGTTGTCGCCGGCCTGCGCCGATCCATCGGGCAGGTAGGGGGGATTGGCGAGCAGCAGATCGAAAGTCGAGTCGGTGGTGGAGTCGAGCGCATGAAAAAGATCGCTGGCGATGAACTCGACATTGTCGATCCCGTTGAGGGCGGCATTGAAGCGCGCGAACTCAAGCGCGCGCGCGTTGACGTCCACGCCGACGACACTCTCGCAATGGCTGCTGGCCAGCAGGGCATGCACGCCGGAGCCGGTGCCGAGGTCGACGGCGCGCCGCCGCGGCAGCCGCTTGACCAGGCCGCCGAGAATATAGCTCTCGCCCCACAGCCACATCACCTGGTTGATGGCGGTGTTCTTCACGGCTCGATCGGTGACGATGAACTTGCCGTAGCAAGGAAACAGGCAGAGCCTGGACTGGAGCGTCGAGCCGACCGCTTCCGCCAGGCGCGATTCAACCACCGCGTCGACAAATGCGGCAGAGACATGCTTGCGGAGTCGATCCAACTGGACGGCGTGGCCATCGATCAGAAGTTCGATCAGGGTATCGACCGGATCATCTTCATTGGGCGTCCACGGGCGGCGCAGGACCGGCCAGAAGTTGACGCCCAGGCGCGGAAAGACGCTCAGGCGCGCGGCGCAGTTGGCTAGGTTGTAGCCGCAGCGAGCAAGCTCACTGGCCAGACTCGTCATGCGCTGGAGGCTGGCCAGCATGTGCGGCGCCGGAACCTCTTCACAAATCGTCGGAATCAGTCCCAACACCGGTCCTTTTCTGTCCAGAAAATCAAATCGAATCCGCCGCGGGCAGCTGCATCTGGCGCAGGACCACCACGATGCCCAGCGCGGTAAGCACGCTTGCCAGGGCGAAGAGAAACGCGCTCGAGTAGCCCCACGCGCCGATGACCGCGCCGGCGATGGGGCCGACCAGGAAGAAGGAGACATCGGCAAAGCCGGTGAAGACGCCCAGCGCCGTGCCGCGATTGGCGACCGGCACGCGCTTCACGGCTTCCACGCCCAGCGCCGGAAACACCAGCGAAAAGCCGAAGCCGGTGAGCGCCGCGCCCGAGGAGGCCATCCATGGCGAGCCCGCAGCCCACAGAAGCAGCACGCCCAGCGATTCGACCGACATGCAGACAATGCAAACCTGGAATCCGCCAAAGCGATTGATGGCCTGAATGAAAAGCAGGCGCGCGGTGATGAAGGCCACGCCGAATGCGGTCAGGCAGAGGGCAGCGCCATTCGCATTCCAGTGGCGGCTAATGTAGTAGAGGGTGACGAAGGTGGCCAATACGCTGTAACCGATGCCGCCCAGCGCTAGCGCTACGCCGTGGGGAATGATGCGGCCCAGCACATTGCTGAAGGGGAGATGCTTGCCGGGCACAACCGGGACGGGGCTCTTGCGCTGCGCGAAAACAAAGCTGGTCGCGCCCACGAGCGTGGTGAGCAAGCCCAGCGAAACCAGACCCCAGTGCTGATCGAGCACCACGCCGAGCGGCGCGCCCAGGGCCAGTCCGCCATAGGTAGCTACGCCGTTGTAGGAGATGACAGTCGCGGTGTGCTCGGGGCCGGCGTGGGTGATGCCCCACAAGGTGGCTCCCGTGGAGCCCAGGCTCTCTCCCACGCCCAGCGCCAGGCGGCTCAAAATGAGCGCGGTAAAGGTCAGCGTGGGGCTGAAGTGCAGGGCCACGGCCGCCAGCAGCAGCAGGCCGCTCAGGGTGCAGGCGGCCATGCCCCAGAGAACCGAGATCTTGGCTCCGGCGTGGTCGGAGATGCGGCCGGCCCAGGGACGGCTGAGAAATGTGGCGATGTACTGGATGCTGATGACCAGGCCGGCGAGGGCCGCGTGCATTCCCATGCGCAAATGTACAAAGGCTGGCAGAACCGCGAGCGGCAATCCGATGGAGAGGTAGCAGACGAAAGTGAAGTAAATGTAGCCCAGCAGGGACTGCACCCCGCCAAAGGAGGCAGATGAGGCAGAGGTTGGAACGCTGGAGGCGGAGGAGTTTTGCATGAGAACGGGAATCAACGCGCAGAACAGTGCGGTCTCTTCAAAGTATAACGGAGGCGTGGTGCGGCGATTGCCACGGATTGAGACGAACCGGTCCCCCGGTAACAGCTGGTTTTAAACTGGGAATATGCTTGGATTTCACGTGGAGAATTTTGGTTGCAGGTCTGCGCGCGCCGATGGCGAGGCGGTGAGCGACCGCCTGCGCGCCGCAGGCCACAGCGAGCAGCAGCCCACGGAAGCCGAAGTGGTGATTGTGAATACCTGCAGCGTGACGGCGGAGGCAGACCGCGCGGCGCGGGCGTTCATCCGGCGGGCGCACCGGGTGAATCCGCAAGCGCGGATTGTGGTCACCGGCTGCTATGCGCAGCGCGCGCCGCAGGAACTGGCGGTCCTTGCTGGTGTGGCCGCCGTGGTGGGCAACAGCCATAAAGCCTTTGCGTCCGGCATCGCATTGGAACTGATGGGATGGCCGATGGCTGGCGCGCAGCTCGCCCGGCCGCAGGAAGGCACGGGGCTGATCCAGATCCAGGCGGCGCAAGCCGCGTCTGCCCCACCGCAGGTGGTGTGGGCCGACGACCTGTTTGCGCATTCCTTTGTTGAAGAGTCGCAGGTGGTACCGGGCACGCAGACCAGGCCCAACCTGAAGATCCAGGAGGGCTGCGGGAACCGTTGCGCCTTCTGCGTGATTCCGCAGACGCGCGGCTCGTCACGAAGCCTGCCGGCCGAGGCGGTATTGAAGCAGGTGGAAGGGTTTGTCGCGGCCGGGGGCAACGAGCTGGTGTTCTCCGGGATCAACCTGGGGCGCTGGGGGCGGGATCTTTCTGATGCGCCGGATGCGAGCCCACACAAGCTGTCCGCGCTGGTGCGGCGCATCTTTGACCAGACAGCCTTGCAGCGCCTGCGGCTTAGCTCCATCGAGCCCATGGACTGGGACGCGGAACTGGTCGGCCTGATGCGGGAGTTTGGCGGTGGTCGTTCACTGGGGTTCCCGCGAACGGGTCCATGTTCGTGGGGTGGTCGTCTGGCGCGCCATGCGCATCTGCCGTTGCAGTCAGGTTCCGATGGAGTGCTGCGGCGCATGCACAGGCGCTACCGGCCGTGGCACTACGAGGATAGAGTCTGGGCGCTGGTCGGGGCGGCCGGGCCGGAACTGACGCTGGGCGCGGACGTGATGGTCGGCTTTCCGGGCGAGACGGATGCCGAGTTCGAGGAGACTCGGGCGTTGGTGAGCAAGCTGCCTTTCGGCTATCTGCACCTGTTCCCATTTTCACCGCGACCGGGAACGCGCGGCTGGGCGCTCCACGCCGAGCGGCCGGTTGCGGCGCAAGCGGTGGAGGAGCGCATGGCTGCCCTGAGAGCCCTTGCCGCAGAAAAGAGTGAAGCGCACCGGAGGAGCTTTTTGGGCAGAGAGTTGGAGGCGATCACGCTGAACACTCCGGCGGAATTGCAAGCCGCCGGGCGCACCGCGGCGCTGACGGAGAACTTTCTTCCTGTCGGACTGGAGGGCCTCTTCCCGGCCAACCGGCTGGTCCGCGTGCGGGTGACCGGGTTGAACAACGAGGGTACATTAGCGGCTGTCACCACCAACTCGCCTTGAACCGCTCGGTCAACAAAGCCGAGCCAGTGCTATACTCAGTGTGCGTTCGTGTCCCCGCGGCGACTCCGGAAGACCCCGGTGGCGGGCAGCGACGACTTTTGGAGGAGCACCATCGCACTCGACAAACGTTCCGCAAAGTCCTTTATTCGCATCAACGATCGAATTCGCGCGCGTGAAATCCGCGTCATTGACGAAAACGGCGAACAGATGGGCATCCTTCCGCCTTTTGAGGCGCTGAGAATCGCCCGTGAGCGGGGCCTCGACCTGGTGGAGGTTTCGCCCAATGCGGCGCCTCCCGTCTGCCGCATCCAGGACTATGGCCGCTTCCTTTACGAGAAGGAGAAGAGTGATCGCGCGGCGCGCAAAAAGCAGAAAGTGATCGTGGTCAAGGAGGTCAAGTTCTCCGTCACCGTGGACGAGCACGACTATCAGACCAAGAAGAACCAAGCGGTCCGCTTCCTCACCGAGGGCGATAAGGTGAAGGCCAGTCTGCGCTTCCGCGGCCGGCAGATGGCCCACCGCGAGCTGGGCTACGCCATCATCAACCGGCTCATCCAGGACATTGGTGAGGCGGGCATTGTCGAGTTCATGCCGCGCATGGAAGGCACCATTCTGCACGCAATTATGGCGCCGTCGAAGAAGCAGGAAGCCCCCAAGCCCAAGGCGCCGGAGCAACCGCGACCGCCCGCGGTTACCGCAGTCAGTGCACCGCCTCCCCAGGCGCAGTAAGAGACTCATCAGCGTTTGAGACTTGCAAAGGCCGCGCGGCTACCGGGTGCCAAGGGTCAGGATTTTCGGACCGGGGAAACCCCACGCCACATGGCGCGCAAGCGCTCCGCCGCGGCGGACCCCACCGCAGATGGTCAGTCCAGCCAGTGGATGCCACTCAGCGTGCCCGGCACTGGGCGGCTTGGCGGCACCGGCAGCACAATGAACCCCTCGCGCCAGTGGCCGCCTTCGCGCCGGGGCGCGTTGCCCACAATGCGCGCGGCGGCGGTGTCGCGCTCTTCCAGAGCCAGCCCGGGCAGCCCGCCGACGATGGCCTGCAGCTGATCGTGGTTGGGCGGGCGACTGGTGGTGATGGGGATGAGCGCGCGCAGAGCGCCGTAGGCTTCAGCCAGGTCGCTGACCCGCGAACGGCGTTTCGAGGGCAGCGGCTTCAGCCCCAGAGACTTCCAGGCGGCGTGCGGGTAGCTCTCGACGAGCATCCGCTCGGGCGGCCGGCCCGGCTGGTCATGGGTCTCCAGGCGCCGCCAACCGCGCCGGCACAGCGCGTCGTAGACATCCAGGCAGAACTCCGCGAAGGCCCGGTAGGTGACCGGCTTCACCATCCCCGGAAGGCCGGTTTTGGCGGCGGTGTTCAGCTGCCGCTCGCTCACGCGGGAGTGTTCCAGGCCGTTCGAGCGCGACTTCCAGGCCTGGGGACCGTCGAGCATGATGACCCGGATGCCGCGCACCGTGCACAGGTGGTTCAACTGCCCGGCGAGGATATTGGCGTCCACCGGGCCGGGAGCCTCGTCCGGACCCTGGGAAGGAAGGATCTCGCAGTGGACGGTCCTGTCCGGCTGGCGGCTGAGACCCAGCCTGCCGCCTTTGGGCAGGTCCGGCATCGTTGCACCGGGCCGGGCGCGGTCCAGCACCACGATGCCCAGGTCGGACCAGCGGCGGTACGCGAGATCGACAGAGAGAACGGCCACGGTCTTACCCTAAGGCCAGAAAAGCCGGAGAACAACAGAAGATTGCGGCAGATTGCGCTTGGATTTGACGCAATTGAACCCAGAGCCAAAACGGGAGACGCTGCAGGTCCCGGTTGCAGCGAGCTGGGGGTGGCGGCCTCGTCGTGGGCCGGGTAGCGGGGAATCGAGCCGTGCGGTATACTGGTAAGAGCCTCAAGAGGGCAGGGAGACCCCTGTCTCAAGGGCGATGCGAAGGGGCGCCGAGCCTCATCCAAAACGAGAAGAAAATGCCCAAGTTGAAGACCCATACGGGCGCGGCCAAGCGCTTCAGCAAGACTGGCACCGGCAAAATCAAGCGGGGCCAGACGAAGACGCGGCATATCCTTACTTCGAAGGGGCCAAAGACGAAGCGCAAGCTCGGTAAGACCGTGCTCGTTTCTGATGGCGACTACAAGAAGGTAGCGCGCATGATTCCCTACGCCTGAGCACTTCGTGCGGTCCTCGTTTGGGGTTCCGCACCGAAGAAGCTGATGGGCCATTGCAATATGGCCCCCACCGGACAAGAGGAATTCCCCGGTGAGAATTCAGGCTTGCATAGCGAGTGAAGAGGTACCGCATTCCCCCTGATCGGGGATGATTCCTGCCTCCAGCCGCTTAACCGACTCACCAAATGGAGAAGAAACAATGCCCCGCGTAAAGCGCAGTACCAAGCGGAATGACCGCCGGAAGAAGATTCTCGACCGGGCAAGCGGCTACTTCCTTACCAAATCGAAGCTCTACCAGGCAGCCCAGGAAGCCGTGGAGCGCGGCCTGAAGTTCGCCTACACCGGCCGCAAGCAGAAGAAGCGCCAGTTCCGCTCGCTGTGGATCGTGCGCATCTCGGCCGCCGCCAAGCTGAATAACTTCAGCTACTCGCAGCTGATCAACGGCCTCAAGAAGGCCGGCATCGAGCTCGACCGCAAGATCCTCTCCGATATCGCCATCAAGGACGGCGCCGGCTTCACCGACCTGGTGGGCAAGGCCAAGGCTGCCCTGGCTGCCGAAGCCAAGACCGCAACCAAGGCTGCCTAAGCGAGCTACATGCCAGCACAATCAAACGGCCCGGAGCGGCGCTCCGGGCCGTTTTGCGCCTGAGCGGCTTACTTCCCGTCCAGAAACCCCTGCACCGCCTTCTGCCACAAATCCGGCTGGTCGACGAAGTTCATGTGCCCCGAGTTGGGCAGGATCACTAGCTGCGATCCTGCGATCTTGTCATGCATCTCGCGGCTCAGGCTGGGGTCGCACTCGTCGTGGTCGCCGGCGATGATGAGGGTGGGGACGTGGAGCGAGGGCAGGCGATCCACGTACTCCGCCGACTTAAGATTCCCGTCGATCACGAACTCGCCGTGCTCGCCCCACATCGCGCGGTAGAGCTCCCAGCTGGTGCCGCTGAGCTGGCCCATGGGGTCGTAGGTCGGATCGGGACGGGCACCGTAAAGAAACGGAAAATAGCCTGGCCCCCAAGCCAGCGCCGCGTACTCCGCCGGGTAGCGGCCGTGCTCCCAGGCTTCGCCTTTGCCGAACAGGCCCGCAGCTTCTAACTCATTCACCCGCTTAAGCTTGTCTGGCGGCATCTGGGCCTTTTCGCGGGCCAGCACCTCGTTCATTTGCCGGGTTGAGGGGAAGGTCGAGTTGAGGATTAGATGGGATAGGTTCTGCTGGTATTTCAGCGCGTAAGCCTGGGCCAGCACGCCGCCGTAGCTGTGGCCGAGCAGGGAAATCTTCCCCAGGTGCAGGGCCTGGCGCACGTCTTCCACGTCGTCGGCCATGGCTTCGACAGTGTAGAGGCTCGTATCCTGCAATCGCTCGGAGCGCCCGGAGCCGCGCTCGTCGATGAAGATGAGACGGTGGGTGCGGGCCAGAGGCAGCAGGTAAGGCAGGAAGTAGGTGTGGTCGGCGCCGGGACCGCCGTGAACCACGACCAGCGGTGGGCCGCTGCCAAAGGCGACGTAATAGATGAGTACGCCGTGCGCGTCCACAAAGCCCTCCTGCTGCGGATAGGCCGTGGGAGCAGCCTGGGCATGCGCAGACGGTGGGAAAGCCGAAGCAGAGATGCAAACTGCGAGCAGAGCAGCAGAGAGGATTCGTGTCATGCGCTCCATGCTACTCGAGTATCCCGCGGGCGGCACATCCTTTAATTCGACCGCGGGGTTGCGAATGGCATCCCGGGGGCGTGCTGCTGCGCACGGGTCTGCCCAACGCAGTGGTGGGTTATCCTGAGAATTACGCATGATGAACGAAGAGATACCCAATCTGACGGCATTTGACGATGCCGCGCTGGACCAGGCGTTCAGTGCGGTAGAGCATCAGGCACACACGGCTGCGGCAGCGCTCAGCGCCGAGGCGGCTGTGGAGGCCTTTCGCCTGCAATGGCTGGGGCGCAAGCAGGGGCGGCTCACGGAGATTTCCGCGCGCTGGCTGAAGGCGGCTCCGCCAGAGGCCAAGAAGGCTCTCGGGCTGCGCTTCAACGCCCTGAAGGTCATTGTGGAAGGCCTGCTGGACCAGGCAGCCGGCGCAGGCCCAAGCGCCGCCGCACTGGCCGCCGAGGCTATCGATATCACCCTCCCCGGTACTCAGCGGCTCATCGGCGCGGAGCATCCCATCACCCGCACGCTGAATGAGATCACGCAAGTTTTTGCGGCGCTGGGCTACTCGGTAGGCGTGGGCCCTGAGGTCGAAACCGACTTTTACAACTTCGAAAGCATGAACTTTCCGCCCGGCCATCCGGCTCGCGACACACAAGACACGCTTGTCATTTCCAATCAAGACCGGCGCTCGCCGCGCGACCGTCTGCTGCTGCGCACGCACACGTCTCCGGTGCAAATGCGGACCATGGAGTCGCAGCCGCCGCCCGTGCGGATTATCATTCCCGGCAAAGTGCACCGCAACGACGCGCAGGACGCCACCCACTCGCCGATTTTTCATCAAGTGGAAGGCCTTTGTGTGGACACTGACATCACCTTCAGCGACCTGAAAGGTACGCTCGATCACGCCATGAAGGCGCTGTTTGGCTCGGCGGTGAAGACGCGCTTCTTCCCTTCCTTCTTCCCCTTCACGGAGCCAAGTGCCGACGTACAGATCAGCTGCATTTTTTGTGGAGGAAAGGGTTGCCGCAAATGCAAGAACTCTGGCTGGATCGAGCTGCTCGGCTGCGGCATGGTCGACCCCGCAGTCTTCGCTTTCGCGGCCGAAAAGCAGCCCGCCTACGATCCCAGGAAAATCTCCGGCTTCGCCTTCGGCATGGGCGTCGAGCGCATCGCCATGATGAAATACGGCATCAGCGAGATTGGCCAGTTTTATGCAGGGGACATGCGGTTTCTGGGGCAGTTTGTTTGAAGGCGGGTTAGAGGAAGGTAGTGGAAATGCCACGCTGGTTCCCCCGATTTGTCCTGTACTTCCTCTTCTATTTTGTCTCGATTGAGATCGTGGGCAGGACAGCCAATGGTTTGGCGCATCTTCTGGCGAAGATCGGATCGCCGGAGCTTTGGCAGGCTCTTCACTTACATCTCTTTGCACGGGCTCTAGTTGTGGGATTGTTGGCGGGACTCGTGCCCTTGCAAACGTGGATCGCTGCGACAGGGATATTGAACCCAAGGGTGGTGCGCATCATCAGACGCTTGAAGCCGGACCGGCTTAAGCCATGGACGTTTGTGTTTCTAAGTCCGGTGGTCCTGCTTGCCCTGGCGACCTGGACGCTCCAATGGTTTGAGAATTCTAGTAAATATTCAAGCGTCCTGCGGACCACTTCGCCATATCGCCTATCTGAGATATTCAATGGCTTTCTTTCGACAGACTGCTCGGGCGCAGGAGGGAGCGGAGTGTTTTGGGGAGACAGCTATGGCATCCAGTGCATGATTCATGCGCAATCGATCGCGATTTGGTTGATTGCCGTGGGCTACTCGCTTTCGCCAGTTTTCCGTAAGCGGGTGCTGCCTTTGTTCACTGGGGAGGGTTCAGCGCTCCAAAATGAGTCGGGGACTGGCAATTTAGAGGAAAGTACAATGTTAGAGAAGACTGAGACAGAAAAGACTGAAACGAAATGAAGATACTGACAAATTGGCTTCGCGCGTATTTGCCTGAGCTGCCAGCGGACGATCAGCAATTGGCCGAAGACCTCACCCTGCGCGGCGTTGCCGTCGAAGGCATCTACGATCTCGGCCCCGGCAATGGCTCGCTCTACGAGATGGACATCACCACCAACCGCGTAGACGCGATGAACCACTATGGCGTGGCCCGCGAGGCGGCGGCCATCTACGGGCTGACGCTGCCGGCACTTGAGTTTGTGCTGTCCGAAGCGCGGCCGGCAGCTACGTCATTCACGGTGTGCATCGAAGCCGAGGACGCCTGCGGCCGCTTCACCGCACGCGTGCTGCGCGGCATCACCATCTGCGACTCGCGCGACTGGTTTAAAGGCGCGGAGGTGTCCACTTACTTCGCGCTAATGGAGCAGAAGAAGATCTCCAACGCCGTGGACGCCAGCAACTATGCATGGCTCGCCATGGGCCAGCCCACGCATGCCTTCGATCTGGACAAGATGGAAGGCGGCATCGTGGTCCGCCGCGCACACAAGGGTGAAAAGCTGAAGACCCTGGACGGCGTGGACCGCGTGCTCGACCCCGAAGACCTGGTCGTGGCGGACCATGCCAAGCCCCTCGCGCTGGCCGGCGTGATGGGTGGCTGGGACACGATGATTACGCCCCAAACCACTAACGTGCTGGTCGAGGCGGCATGGTTCGAGCCCATGGCTGTGCGCCGTACGGCACGCCGTCACGGCCTGCACACGGATGCCAGCCATCGCTTCGAGCGCGGGGCAGACTTCAACGCAGGACCGCTTGCCTCGGCGCTGGTGTGCAGCATTCTGCTGGCCAGCGGAGGGTGGATCGAGGGGGATTTGGTCGATGTGCGCGTGCCTGATTTCGAAAGGCGCACCGCGGATCGCAAGCCAGTGGCGCTCGAGCTAGACGAGGTGCGGCGCATTCTCGGCGCCACGGTGGACGCGGAAGGCATTTCTGCGGCAACGGTTGAAGTTGTGCTGACGGCGCTCGGCTGCAGCTTGGCCACTCTCCCCGGCAACGATGCAGCTTGGCGCGTGACCCTGCCCAGCTGGCGTCTCGACCTGGAGCGCGAGATTGATCTCATCGAAGAGGTCGCCCGCGTCTACGGCTACAACCGCTTTCGCAACACGCTGCCCGCATTTGGCGAGGGCGTGCGCGCGCTGCCCTGGGCGGAGAGCGAGACGGCGGTGCGGCGAACGCTGCTGGCTGCGGGCTTCCACGAGGCCATCGCGAGTACTTTCTGCTCGGCTGCCGAGGCGCAACTTGCCGCCCCGCAGCCTGGCCTGGCGGTCCCGCTCGGCAATCCGCTCAGCGAAGAAGCAGGCGTGTTGCGTCCCTCGCTGGTGCCGGGAATGCTGACGATGATTGCCGGCAACCTGCACCGCGACGTGAGCGATGTGCGCCTCTTCGAGCTGGGAACCGTCTTCAGCGGCACGACGGATAAAGTCGAGGAGCGCCCCGCGGTGGCCTTTGGTGCGGCGGGCTGTTTGCCCGAGCAGGGAGCGCTTCACCCCGCGCGCCCCGTTGATTTCCACGATGTGAAGGGCACAGTTGAGCAGGTGCTGGCGCGCTTCGAGGCGCGCGCTTTTTACTTTGATCGCTTTCCCGCCGAGGCCGGGCTTACGCCGGAGTGGCTGCATCCCTACCGCTCTGCGCGGGTCGCAGTCGACGGCGTGACGGTGGGCTGGTTCGGCCAGCTGCATCCGCGCGAAGCCGCGGCCCGCAAACTGAAGGAGCCGGTGCTGGTGGGCGAGCTTTATCTTGACCGCCTGTACAAGCTGCCGTTGCGCAAGCCGATCGCCAAGGAGATTTCGCGCTTCCAACCGGTGCGGCGCGATTTTTCTCTGGTTTTGGACGAGAGCATTGGCTGGGAGAAGCTCGACCATGCGCTCCAGAGTCTACAGATTCCCGAGTTGGTGGAGTGGCGCGTGCGCGAGGTGTTCCGCGATGCACGGCTGGGCGCGCGCGATTATTCCCTGTTGCTGGGGGCGACCTTTCAGGCCGTGGACCGTACGCTGCGCGAGGAAGAGTTGCAGAGTTTCCAGGCGCGCGTGGTTGAAGCTGTTGGCAAGGCGGGCGCGCGGCTGCGAGCTTAGTCGAGGAGACGGGCTTGCGCGGCGCTATACTTGCAGCGTTGCAGAGTGAAAGAGCGGAGGTTGTTAGATGGCGGAGAATGATTGGGAAGCCGAGGGTGCAGGCAAGCCGCACGCAGAGGCCGAAGCGCAGGCCGAGTCGCAGGAGGCTGCATCCGGGCCGGGAAACCTGACCCTGAGCGCGAATGATTTTTCCGCGCTCGAGCAGCGCATTCTGCGCGCCGTGGACTTGGTGCGCCGGGAGCGGCTTGCGCGCAATCTCGCCGAGGAGCGCGCTACCCGCGCAGAGACACAAATGCGCGAGCAGTTGACGCAGGTGGACCAGCTGGAGAAGGACATCAATGCGTTGCGCGCCGAGCGCGACCATGTGCGCGAGCGCGTGGAGCGGCTGCTGGGGCAACTGGATGCGCTGGAGCTTTAACGCAATTGAGGAGGCGATGCATGGCTGAAGCAGAACACGGCAACGCAACCGCTTATGTGACCGTAGAGATTTACGATCAGGTCTATCATCTCTCCGGGCAGGACGCAGACCATATCCGGGCGCTGGCTGCGCGCGTGGATGCAAAGATGCGCGCGGTCTCGACGCACGGGCGCACCGTGGATTCGTTGCGCGTGGCCGTGCTGGCCGCATTGAACCTGGCCGATGAGTTGACCCAGGCCGGCATTGCCGGTGCGAAGCCAGACCATGTACGCGTGGCCAGCCTGCGCGGCCTGCTGGATGAAGTCCTTGACGATGACCGGAAGACCGGGTCGTAGGACACGCGTTTCCGCGGCAGAGATCAAGACCTTCCGAATGGGCGGCTCGATTGAACGCGGGGAGGAATCGCATGTTGCGCCGTCCTTGTTTTCATACAAACGCGTCGCTGCCGCTTGCCCTGGTTGTGCTCGCATTTGGCACTGCTCTTCCAGCCTGCGCGGCCGGGCAGAGCGACGCGGGGGTTGTCGACATCGTGAAGCCGGCCTCGGCCCCGGCAGATTCGCCGAAGGCTGAAGCGTCCAGAGCAGGCGCCAATCCCGATGTGCCCAAGCCGGGCGAGCCAACCGACCCCAAGGCGCGCAAGACCTTTGAAGGCGCCATCGACTGGGAGAAGCGCAGGGCCTACAACGAAGCGCTCGAGGATTTTCGCAAGGCCAACAAGCAGGACGGCGGCCATTGCATGGAGTGCCTGGTTCGCGCCTACAAGCTGGCCATCAAGCTGGGCGCGTACAAGGACGCTGAACAGGTTGCGCGCGACATGCTGCCCCTGGCCTCAAGCGATGCGGACAAGGGTAATGCGCATTTCGCGCTGGCCATGTGCTTGCAGCAGCACGGCATCAAGGAGAAGAAGGACCAGTTTCTTGACGAGAGCAGCGACGAGTTCAAGACGGCGTTGCAGCTCAATCCGAAGCTTTCCAGCGCGCGCTATCACTGGGGCGTCACATTGGCCCGGTTGCACCAGGATGATGAGGCGCGCGCGCAGTTCTCTGCATTCCTCGATGAGGACCGCCGGAATCCAAGCCTGCATGAGCGCGCCCAGCGTTTTCTCGATCGTATCGATCTGGCCCGCGCCACCATGGCTCCGCCGTTCATGGCCACCACGCTCGATGGGCAGCACATCTCCATGGACAGCCTGGCGGGCAAGGTGGTGCTGATCGACTTCTGGGCCACCTGGTGCGGGCCTTGCCGCGAGGCGCTGCCGCACGTGCAGAAGCTGGCGCGCAAGTTCGACGGCCAGCCCTTCGTGGTGCTCAGCATCAGCCTGGACAACGATGAAGACAAGTGGAAGAGCTTTGTGGAGAAGAATGCAATGACCTGGCTGCAGGTGCGCGATGGCGGCTTCGACGGCTCCGTATCGAAGCAGTTTGGCGTCACCGCGATTCCAGCCACATTTTCCATCGATGCCGATGGCGTACTCGAGGATCAGCATGTGGGCGATGCGGATATCGAGGGCAAGCTGAAGAAGATGATCGCGCACGCGGCGGAGGTTGCCAATCGCAAGCCTCTCGCGCCCTCAGACGCTTCCGCGGAGAGTGTGAATCGGCAGTGAACGCACGCTCCATTTTGGGGCTGGGCCTGGCGTTGAAGCGCGGCCCAGGAACGTAGCACACCGTGCCCGCCTCGCACAAGGCCTTGTATTTTTTTGCGCGGACCCATACTATCCGCAATAGAAACCGGCCTGCAAAGCAGGTGGGTGATCAACGCTGGTTGAACCAATAACCATGAACAGGGGCTCGACTCGACAATCGGTTCTGTGTGCCGTGTCCGCCAGTCCGGAATGCCTAATGAACCGCGGAGAGCTCCACCGTCTTAGGACGGGTTCACCAGCACATCGCTCACGGCCCAGTGGGTCGGGTTCTACCTTATCCGCACTCTGATGCTCTATCCTTGCTCAGGTGCATCCAGTTCTCTTACACATCGGTACGATCCTCATCCCCGCGTACGGAGCGGTTGCGGCACTGGGCGTGCTGCTGGGACTGCTGCTGGCGCAGCGCACGGCCCGCAGGTCGCACGTGAATCCCGCGCAGGTGTGGAACCTTTGCGTCGTCGCGTTGTTTTCCGCGCTCATGGTTGAGCGGCTGCTGCTGGTTGCGCTCAACTGGGGCGAGGTTCGTTTGCATCCCAGATGGATGCTGGCGCTCTCCATGATTCACCATCCGCTGCTGACCGGCGCGGGTGCGTCGGCGGGCCTGCTCGCCGCTGCTTTTTATGCGCGCCGCAATCGCATGCCGTTTGCGGCAACGGCCGACGCCCTGGCTTCGCCGCTGGCTCTCGGACTGGCTCTTGAGCAATTCGGCGCGCTGCTTGCCGGCTCGGGCTACGGAACGGAGACGTCGGTGCGCTGGGCTGTCACGTACACCAATCCGCTGGTGGCGCGCTGGAGCGGCACGCCGCTGGGCGTTCCGCTGCATCCCGTGCAGGCTTACGCGGGGCTGGCATTCTTGATGCTGTCGCTGCTGTTGCTGGTGTGGCTGCCAGTGCGGCGGCGCGCGGGCGATGTAGCCGGCATTTGGCTGCTGGGCGCCGGCATGGCGGTTTACATCACCGAGCTGTGGCGCGACACGGAAGGCCGCGGAACGCTGCTGGCCGGTGCGCTGGATGGGCCGCAGGTAGCGGCCATTGTATTTGTGCTGGCAGGAGCGCTGGTATTGCTGGAGCGCAAGGAACGCAGCGCGGGAGACGAGGCAAGCCATGGCTGAACCTGAAGGCGCGGTGCGGCACACCATCGAAGTGCCGGCGGAGGCGGCCGGGCAGCGGCTTGACCTGTACCTCTCCACACAGCTTGAGGGCGTGAGCCGCTCACGCGTGCAAATGCTCATGGACCAGGGCGATGTGCTGGTGAATGGCGAGCGGGAGAAAGCCTCCATGAAGCTGCGCGGCGGCGAGAGCATCGCCGTCAGCGGCGAGCCGCGTCCGGAGCCGCTCAAGGCCACGGCGGAAGACATTCCGCTGGACGTGGTGTATGAAGATGCGGATCTGGCGGTGGTGAACAAGCCGGCCGGCATGATGGTCCACGCCGGCTCGGGGCAGAATGAAGACGCGCGCAGCATGGGCACGCTGGTCAACGCGCTGCTCTTCCGCTTCAAAAAGCTCTCGTCGACCGCCGGCGATCTGCGCCCCGGCATTGTGCACCGGCTGGACAAAGACACCAGCGGCCTGATCGTGGTGGCCAAGAACGACCGCGCCCACGCGGCGCTGGGCGAGATGTTTGCCAGCCGCCAGATCCGGAAGACTTACCTTGCGCTGGTGCAAGGAACGGTAGAGCGGGCCAAAGGGACCATCAACGCCGGCGTGGCCCGCGACCCGCTGCGGCGCACGCGCATGACCACACAGCCCAACGAAAATGCTCGTTCGGCGGTTTCTCACTACGAGGTGGTGCGAAGGCTCGCGAACCGCTTCGGCAAGTTCACGCTGGTGCGGGTGCGCATCGAGACCGGCCGGACGCACCAGATCCGCGTGCACATGGCGTCCATTGGGCACCCGGTCGTCGGCGACACGCTTTACGGCGGCGCTGGCCAGCTTACCGACCAGGTGGCCTCGCAGGCGGCGCAATCCAAGGCCGCCCGCCGCAAGGCCGAGCCGGAGCGGCTCAAGCTGGGACGGAATTTTCTGCACGCGGCCAGGCTCGAGTTTCCCCACCCCAGAACCGGCAAGCTGCTGCAACTGGAGGCGCCGCTGCCCCAGGAGCTGGAGAACTTTCTGGCTCGGCTGGAAACGAATGGAGGCGGCAATGCCGGCGTGCGAAGCAGCCCGGATGCGCGGCCGGATGCGCTGGATGGGGTGCGATTGATAAAATGAGGGTGCTATGAATCGAAAGCTAATTGTTCTGGTGCTTGCCGCGGCATTTTCCTCTGCCGCGATCAAAGCACAGCAACCCGCAACGCCTCCCGCAGCAACGCCCGCAGCCCAGCAGTCCGCCGCACCGGTCGCCGACGCGCAGAGCGACGAAACTGCCCCCATTGTTCATCTGGGCGTGAATGAGGTCAATCTCATCTTCACGGTGACCGACAAGCACGGGAAATACATTCCCAACCTGCAGCAGAGCGACTTTGCCCTGCTCGACGACCAGAAAGCGCCGGCGCGGGTGAATTCCTTCCACCAGCAGATCAACCTGCCTCTGCGCGTGGGCATTGTGATTGACGCCAGCACCTCGATCCGCTCACGCTTTCAGTTCGAGCAGCAGTCGGCCACCGAGTTTCTTCTCGACATTCTGAAGGCGCGCAGCGATCGCGCGTTCGTGATGGAATTCGACGATACGCCCACGGTCGATCAGGATTGGACCAACGACATCGACAAGCTGGAAGCGGGAGTGAATAAGATTCGCCCCGGCGGCGGCACAGCTCTCTACGACGCCGTTTACACTGCCTGCCGCGACAAGCTGCTGGAGGGTGCGCGCGACCGGGAACCCGTGCGCAAGGCCATGGTGCTTATCTCGGACGGCGACGATAATCAGAGCCGCGTGCATCCCGATGAAGCCATCAAGGAGTGCCAGCGCGCAGAAACCATTATCTACGCCATCAGCACCAACTGGACGCCCAGCCGCGGCAAGGGCGACAAGGCGCTGACGGATATGGCCGAGGCCACCGGCGGCGCGGTCTTCTTTCCGCCCAGCGTCGAGGAGATGTCCAACAGCTTCAAGAGTATTGAAGAAGAGCTGCGCAGCCAGTACGCGCTCAACTACACGCCCGCCGACTTCAAGACCGACGGCGCGTTCCGAAGTATCTACCTCTATTGCAACGACCGCCGCTACCAGGTGCGCGCCAAGAAAGGCTACTTCGCTCCGCGCCAGTAGCTGCCGCGCGATCGAATGCATGCAAGTGCCGCGGAAAGCTCCAAGGGCCCCATTTTTTGGCCCAACGCTCCGTTCCACGGCGTCCATTCAAACTCAACGTGCATCGTTACGAATAGATTAGTGATCCAACAGGTTTATTGGCATTTTCTCCTCAAGAAAGAGTAAGCGCGTTCCAATTCAGGACGCCTTGTTCTCCGCACGTTCGGATTTGACTCGCCGCCGGATTCTTTCCCCGCTTGGCTCACCGATCCACCCCCTCTGCGCGATGAAATAAGGGTAGGCGCTTGCCAAGAGAATTCCAATTGGGTAGCCTGCTCGGCCCGCGGCGTGCAGTTCCGGTCGTCGGGGACTCACTGAATGCAATGGGCGGAACTGTGTAAAGCCGCGGCAAGACTGTGCGGACTGGGGGAAATGCGGTGATCCGGCAGGCCATATCGTGCGACATTTGCGCAACGGAAAAGAAGCAGACCAACCATTGGTTCGTTGCATTCGAGCAGGGCGGCGAGCTGCGGGTGAGCGGGTGGAGCTCGCGCAACCGGCTGCGCCCAGGCATGAAGCACCTGTGCGGGCAAACCTGCCTGCACAAGCTGGTGGATGAATTCATGGCCCGGACAATTGCCGTGCGCGTGCAGCAGGGGGTGCAGGAAGAACCTGTCCAGGGGCGCCCGGCTGCGGCAACCGATGCCAGCCTCACCATGGTGGCCGCCTATGAGCATCAAGCTCCTGCCTACGAGCATCCGGTGTTTGCAGACAGTGATTCGTCGGCGCGCCTGCTTACGCCGCCTGCGCCGCCGGTGCCTGTGCTCCCCAGACGGCCCGCGCTGCGCCCGGCTCCGGAACTGGTTCCCATGCCGGGGAGGCACGCTGCCGAGGAGCCTGCCTTGCTGGACGACACGCCGCGATTTGCTTCGCGCAACTGGCGCGCCGAAGCCTGGGACCGGGAGCGGGAACGAGAGCTGCGCTCGGTCGAACGCCGCGCAGAGATCAACCCGCGTCGCAGGGCCGGGTCATAAGCAGAGGATGGGCGAAGGCGTAAAAGGATTGGATCGCGAAGGAGGATGCCATGTGGATCGATGTGTTGCTTGCCCTTGTGATTCTTTTTCCGCTGCTGGCGTGGAGCGGCGTACGGAATCGCCGCTCGCGCGATCCGCTGCCGCAGATTCGCGAAGAATTTTCCACCATCATCGAGTTTCCAGCAGCGCCAGCAGACCGGCCTCATCAATCACCGGCAGCTTGAGCGCCACGGCCTTGTCGAGCTTGGAGCCGGCCTCGTCGCCGGCTACCACGCAGAAGTTTTTCGGCTAGGTGCCCGTTCGGCTAGTCAGCGCGTCCGGACGCATCAGAACACGAATGAAGTCGCTTTCGCCGAGGATGCGGATTGGCTGGCCCTTACTTATTAGCTGCTCGGCTTTCAGGTGTTTTGCGCTTTTCTCATGGCCGGCAAGCATTCGCAAATCTTGGTCACCCACCACCAGCATGGTTGTGTGCTTCGTGACGCCGTCATCAACGCGGCACCCTGCTGCTGCCGCGAGGTCTGCAGCCTCGTAGCGGGGAATTGACAACGATCCGGTAAACACCAGAGTCTGGCCAGATAGCTCGCCATCCGGATTACCGTCTCTCCGATGCCCATGGCCGGTTTCGCCAATCGGCTTCTCCACGCGGACCAGCCACTCTTCGAGGCTGAGACCAGTCTCCGAAATTGCCTTGAGCAGCAACAAGCCCGCGCAGCGTGCGTCTTCGAGCGCGTCGTGCGCTTTGTAATCAACAGCAAAATGTGCGGCTATGTTTGATAGGCCGTATCCAGACCTGGAGAATTCGGGCCATGCCCTCCGAGCCACCCTTGCTGAGTCAAGCCAAGTGCATTCGCACCCTGCTAGACCGTAACGCTCGCATGCTCTCGCCAGAGCCGCTCGGTCGAATGGAGTGTGGCACACCGTAATTTTTCCCTGTAATCGAGACGCGACCTGCGGAAACACGCCGTTCCAAGTCGGCGCGCCCTTCACCTGATAATTGTCTATGCCATGTACGGAAACGTTGATGGCACTGAAATAATCCTCTGGGTCAACTAGGGACACCCAGCTTTCAGCTAGCTCCCCGTTCCGAAAGGAAGCGATACCAATCTGACAAATGCTTGATAAGTCCGCGTTCGCGGTCTCAACATCAACAGCGACGAAATCCATTTCCGTGAACCCTCCCAAAATCAGGCACCCAATAAAGTGGCTGATGCTTTACGATGGCCGCTCTTTTTGTATCTCTGGATTCGGGCCGCCTGCTAGCATCCCCAGCAATCGGGTCTCGTCAAGCACGCGAATATTGAGTTTGCGTGCCTTGTCCAGCTTAGAACCAGCTTCTTCGCCAGCAACGACAAAATCAGTCTTCTTGCTGACTGAACCGGCCGTCTTGCCCCCAGCATTTTCGATCCGCTTCTTCGCTTCGTCCCGGCCGAGAGTTGGCAAGGTGCCTGTGAGTACAAAAGTGAGCCCCTCCAATTGTGCGGTGCGCTGTTTTTTCTCGGCCTCCATGTTCACATCCGCCTTGCGCAAGCTGTCAATGAGCTTCTTGTTCGCAGCTTGGCCAAAGAATTCTACAATTGCCTGAGAGATTCGCGGGCCAACCTCCTCCACACGCTCTAGCCCCTCGGCGGAAGCATCTTCGATTGCCTGGATTGAGCCAAACTCCTCTGCCAATAGTTCGGCAGTGCGCTCTCCGACGAATCGGATTCCCAGTCCCATTAGGACGCGAGCAAGCCCAGCTCCCTTGGAATCCTCGATTTGTTGGAGGAGGGTCTTTATTGCCTTCGGGCCGAGGAGAGCCTCTTTTTTTGCAACTTTCTCTTGCGTCTTTTTGTCTACGCGAACCACTTCCTTCTCAAGCCTTCCAAGTGCGTCTTCGCTCAGCTGGTAAAGATCTGCGACGCTCGTGACCAGCTGCTTATCGAGCAGCTGCTGCACCACCGCATCGCCCAGGCCCTCGATGTTCATCACCGAGCGGCGGCCAAAGTGCAGCAGGCTCTCGCGCAACTTGGCCGGGCAGTTGGCGTTCACGCAGCGGTAGTCCACTTCGCCCTCCACGCGCACCACTGGCTCGTGGCACGCCGGGCACTCGGATGGAAAGACGAAGCGAGCTTCTCCTCGGGGGTGCTCGCTGTCCGAGATCACTTCCACAACCTTCGGAATCACATCGCCGCCGCGCTCTACCTTCACCCAGTCGCCCACCAGCAGGCCCAGGCGTTCAATGAAGTCTGCGTTGTGCAGCGTGGCGCGGCTCACGGTGGTGCCGCCAATGAAGACCGGGTTAAGCTCGGCCACCGGCGTCAGCTTGCCAGTGCGGCCCACCTGCACGGCAATCTCCCGTACCTGCGTGATGCCGGACTTGGCGGTGAACTTGTAGGCGATGGCCCAGCGCGGCGCGCGGCCGGTGTAGCCCAGGCGCTGCTGCGTGGCGTGCGAGTCGACCTTGAAGACTACGCCGTCGATCTCGTAGCCAAGCTTGGTGCGCTCAGCCTCGATTCGATCAATGAATGCGGTCATCTCTTGGACCGACTGCGCCAGCTTGCGGTGCGGATTGACGCGGAAGCCAATCGACGTGAGCGCGTCGAGCGTGGCCCGCTGCCCCTGCGGCCAGTACTCGCCTTCCACCAGCAGAAAGTAAGCATAGACGTCGAGCCGCCTGTTGGCGACGATCTTCGGTTCCAGCGTGCGCAGCGTGCCCGCCGCGGCATTGCGCGGATTCACGGCCGGCGGCAGACCCTCGCGCTCGCGTTCTTCATTCAGCCGCAGAAATGCAGCCAGCGGCATCACCGCTTCGCCGCGCACTTCAAACGCCTGCGGCAGACCGGCCTTTTCCAGCGCCGCGGCAGAGATCGTCAGCGGCACGCTGCGAATGGTGCGGATGTTCGAGGTGACGTCCTCGCCCGTCTGGCCATCGCCCCGCGTTAATCCAGCTGTCAGCGTTGAGCCTCCGCCGTGCGCAGCACCGTAATGCATCGCCACGCTCAGGCCGTCCATCTTCAGCTCGGCCATGTATTCGACCGGCATGAGGCCGGCCAGCTCGCGCACCCGCCGGTCCCAGTCGGCCAGTTCCTCGGCAGAGTAGGCGTTATCCAGCGAGAGCATGGGCCGCGAGTGGCGCACCTTCTTGAAGCCTTCAGCCGGCTTGCCGCCCACGCGTTGCGTCGGCGAGTCCGGCGTCACCAGCTCCGGATGCGCGGCCTCCAGGCGCTTCAGCTCGTTCATCAGCGCGTCGTACTCGGAGTCGCTCACTTCCGGCGCGTCCAGCACATAGTAAAGATGCTCATGGCGGCGCAGTTGGTCGCGCAATTCGGCGGCGCGCTGGGCCGGATCAGGGGTGGGTTTGGTGGCATCGCCCATGGGGTGAATTATAGGAGGCGCGCTCGCAGGGTAGTATGGTTTCCAGATCGTTATGGAACCTGTCACTCATTTTCTCACCGGCGCCTGCATTGGCCGCGCGGGGTTGAACCGCCGCACAGCCTATGCCACGCTGGCCGCGGTGCTGGCCGCCGAGGCTGCCGACATGGATATTCTGTGGTCGCTCGGCGGGCCTGTCGAAGAGCTGAAGCACCACCGCGGCATCACCCACACCCTCATCGGCGCACCCGTCGTTGCGGGTGTGATCGTTGGGTTCGTCGCGCTGGTGCATCTCTGGCAAGAGGGCCGGCGCAAACGCAGGCTGGCCGCAATGAAGCTCGATCCCGGTGCGCCTTTGCCGCGCCGGCTTGAACCCAAAATTGTTCGCTGGGGCTGGCTCTACGCGACAGCCCTCATCGCCGCGTTGAGCCACCTGCTGCTCGACTGGACCAACAACTACGGACTGAGGCCGTTCTATCCCTTCAACCCGCGCTGGTATGCGGGCAGCATCGTCTTCATTGCCGAGCCGGTGATCTGGGCGCTGCTGCTGACGGCGCTGGTGGTTCCGGCACTCCTGGGTTTGATCGGCGGCGAAATAGGCGCTCGGCGCACCCCGTTTCGCGGGCGCGGCTGGGCCATCTTTGCGCTGGGGGGCATGGTGGGGCTGTGGGGCTGGCGTTGGGCGGAGCAGGGGCATGCCCGCTCTCTGCTTGAAAATCAGCAAGTGGCCACGGCGCCGGTCATGCGCATCGCCCTCGAGCCCTACCCCATCGATCCCTTCCGCTGGCATGCGATTCTGGAGACGGCAGGCTTCTACCAGACCGCCGAGATCAACACCCTCACCGGCAATGTCGCGAGCGACCCGCAGCGCGACGTCCTCTTCAAGCCCACCGACACGCCGGCCGTGGAAGCCGCCAAGCAAACGCCGCTCGGCCAGGTCTATCTCGACTGGGGCACCTGGGCGGTGGTACGCGATGTGGGTCAGGAGCCGGTGCCGGGGATGGACCCTCCGCAACTGCCGCTACACGAGACGTGGACCACGGTCGAGTTCGGCGATCTGCGCTTTGCCTACTCGTATCTGGGCGCAGGGCGCGCCGTGGGCCGCAACCCACTAGGCGGGGCGGCGTATATCGTGAATGGCCGCGAAGAGGCGGGCGAGGCGATGAATGGCCGCGAGCAGCGCTGAATGCAGCACGCAGTGGGCCAGGAGACCCTCGACGTTCGAATCAGGATCGCTCTGGCTCCTTCCCAGTAGCGGCTGGGTGCCCGCAGAATCCGGTTTTCTGCGGCGGATTCTTCTCTGGGTGAAAATAAATGTTGGCTCTGTGAAACGATAAAAGTTGACCTCGCAACCGCTGGACCCCAGAATGAAGAGAGCGCCTTGTCTTTGCGCCATTTTTCAGCGATTCCCCCCAACGCCGGGAGTGGCTCCCGCAAATTGAAGAGACTGAGGTTTCCATGCCCGCATATCTGTTCCTGCTGATTGCCGTTGTGAGCCGTCTGGCCCTGGCCGCGACGCCCCATCCCGAGTGGTTCAACTTCACCGCGGTGGGCGCCATGCTGCTCTACTTCGGCGCGCGGCGTTCGTGGCGCGAGATGCTGGCTCCGCTGGCCGTGCTCATGACCCTCGACTACTTCCTCACCGTCTCGGTCTACCACTACAGCTTTGCCTGGCAGAACTATCTGCCCACCTGGGCATGGTACGTAGCGGCCATGGCGCTGGGGCAGATCCTGCTCAAGTCGAAGACGACTGTTGTGCGCGTGGCCGCCGGAGCGCTGCTGGGGCCGACCTCGTTCTTTCTGCTCTCGAACTATGCGGTCTGGGCGGTGAGCCCCACCTATCCGCACAGCCTGGCCGGTTTGGGCGCATGCCTGGCGGCCGGGTTGCCGTTCTATCGCAACGACGTGATCTCGACCACGCTGGTGGCTGCGGTCGCGTTTGGCGTACCGGTGCTGGTGCGGCGGATGCAGGCGGCCGAGGGGCAGGCGGCACTGGCCAAGTAGGCTTGGTGTTGAGCATTAGCACCCTTTCGGCAGGAACAAGACGCAGGATAGAGCATGGGGCGAGCGGAATTCTCGAATGAGGAGGAGCTATGGCAGCCACAGCGCAGGTAACGCACGTGCCGCTTGAGGTGTACCTGAGCAGCTCCTACGAGCCGGACGCGGACTACGTGGACGGCGTGATCGAGGAGAGGCCGATGGGCGAATTCGACCATTCTTCATGGCAGCATGCACTTGAGCTCTGGTTCGCAAAGCATGCTAAGGAGTGGGGCGTCCGGGTGCGCCCTGAATTGCGCGTTCAGGTATCTCGCGGTAATTTTCGCGTTCCGGACGTCACGATCCTCGATCGCAGCCTGCCCGTCGAGCAGGTGATCACCCACCCCCCCATCGCCGTCTTCGAAGTTCTGTCTCCGGAAGATACGGTCACGCGCATGATGACCAAGCTGGCTGATTACGAGCAAATGGGCATTCCGACCATCCTGGTCCTCGACCCCGGCGGAAAGCACTTTCGCTACAGCGGAGGAAGATTGGAGCCGCTTCCCGCGGCCGCATTCGATCTTGCCGGGAGTCCGTGCCGTTTCGATCTGGCGGAGATTGAAAAGCTGCTCGACTGATCGCACTTGGCTCCCGCTTAGTCTTCCAGCAGTTTGCCCGCGCGCTTCTTTCTGAACCACCACCACGCAAAACCAGCAACCGCCAGAACGCCCACCAGCGCCACCACGGGTAAGGCGTGACGCCTCACCACGTCCACTGCGCCGGGGCCGAGCTTGAGCACCAGCAGCGACAGCGTGAGCCAGCGCACCATCCTGCCGCAGAAGACGGCGAGCATGAAGGGCGCCACCCGCATCTCAAACACCCCCGCGGCAAAGACGAAGGCTTTCCACGGCGTGGGCGGGGGCAGCATGGAGGGGATCATCATGGCCAGGAACTCCTGGCGCTCGAAGCGGGTCCGCATCCGTTCGAAGCGCGCACGGTTGACGCGTTTCAGCAGGAACAGCTCTCCTCCGGCCCGTCCCAGACCGTAGGGAAGAAGGCCCCCGATGGCTGAGCCCACCGCAGCCGCCAGGCAGTAGAGCCAGAAGCGGCCCTTGTCGTTCCACACGGAGAAGGCGAGAAGCGCGTCCATGGGCACCGGGAGGGTGGAGGAATCGAGCAGAGCCAGCGCGCCCATGCCCCAGATGCCGAATTTGGCCAGGAACGGCAGCAGCAGAAGGTTCATCTTGGCCATGATTCGTGCAACCAACGACTTCAAACGGGTCCCCTTCCGCCCAGCAAAACGTCTTAAGGATCAGGTACCATTGTACGGGCCTGTCGTCGTTGGGCACGGGCTTGAGCGGAATGAGAGAATAGACAGGAAGGACTCCCCGTGAGGCGGGCGGCGCGTGTGCGCCTGCCCAGCTTCCACCCATTCAAATGCCCACCAGCGAAGCCCAAACCAACGTGAACGAGAACGAGCCGGTCGGACCAAAGACGAAGGGGCTGGCAGAGACCGGGTCGCCCGAGCCTGTTCAGCGGCCGGACGAACCCGCGACCCCCGTGCTGCGCGGCTCCCGCTGGGTAGACTACGATACGCACGAGCTGCTGGAGATGCTCAGCGAGCTCGAGGACGAGCGGCGCTGGGCGCGGCTGCGCGAGGGCGTGCTGTGGGCGCTGCTCTTCCATATCCTTCTGATTTCCGCTTTGACCTGGATCCCCAAGTATGTCTTCAAGGTACCGCTGGTCATTGACCCCATTGACGCCATCAAGAACCGCAAGGACCTGCAATATCTCGATCTGCCGCCGGACGCCATTCGCAATCTGCAGCCCAAGGTGGTGGTCAAACCGGTTGCGCCCAAGCAGACCGTCGTAGACAAGAAGACGCTGGAAGCGTTGAATCGCGAAGCGCCGCCGCCGCCCACTCCCAACCCGGCGCCGCAGCCCGTCGCGCCGCCTCCGGCCACGGTGCAGCCCCCGGTCCCGTCGCCCGCTCTGCCCAGCCAGCCCTCGTTATCGGAGGCGCCGCGCCCGTCCGCCGTTCCGGCTCGTCCCAATTTTGCACTCAACTCGCAAAACCCGGCCGATCAGTTGCGGGATGCCATACACGGCGCCTCACGCAACCCCGGCTCGGGAAGCGCGGGCAACCTGGGAGGCGGCGGTCTGGCGCGTCACCCGGGAGCCGGCTCGGGCGGCGTCGAGGTGCTGTCGGATACGCAGGGGGTGGACTTCCGCGGCTGGCTGGAGCGCTGGCACCACGAAACGGAGAACACCTGGGATCCGCTCATTCCTGACGAGGTCAATGCGCCCATCAACAAGTCCGGCATGGTGGCCATCCGCTTCAAGGTCCTGCCCAATGGCCGCCTCATGGACGGCAGCCTGGTCCTTGAAGGCCGCTCCGGCGACACGGCCCTGGACCGCGCCGCCTGGGGCGCGCTCACCGGCTCCAATTACCCGCCGCTGCCCAGGGATTTCCACGGCCCCTATCTCGAACTCCGCGCCTACTTCCTTTACAACATGGAAGTGCCGAAGTAGGCGCTGCCTTGGAGGGAGCAGGGGCATTTATGCCCCTGACGCGCGCAGCTCAGAGTTCGGCCTTCAGGCCTGGAGACCGTTCTGATTGGAAAGAAATACGAGCCCGGGGCTGAAGCCCTGTCGATTCCGGCCTGGCTTTCAGGGGCATGAATGCCCCTGCTCCCTCCGAAAGGCAGATCAAGGCAACGGCATTGCCTTGATCCGCAGAGGAATGGTTCCAGATTGTAGACGCGCCGGCCCTGCCTGGCGACCTCAATGCCAACGGAATATCAGTGCGCCGCCTCGACATCGATCCCTGGCAGGTACTCGTTGTCGTGCGGATCGTAGGGGCCGCCGCCGTGGGGCAGGTAGATGCCGTCCTGGGACAGCAGCGCATCGTAGACCGGGGTGCGCCGCCAGTGGCGCGCCAGCGCGAAAGCGCTCATGTTGGCGATCATCAACGGCAGAACCAGCCCGTAGCCGCCGGTCATCTCGAAGATGATGAGGATGCTGGTCATGGGCGCGCGGACGATGCCGGCGAATACCGCACCCATGCCTACCACGGCAAACGCGCCGATTGAGTCCGTCGAGTGGTGGAAGACGGTCACATCCAGGTAGCCCACCGCGCCGCCCAGCATGGCGCCCATGAACAATGCCGGGGCAAAGATTCCACCTGAGCCGCCGCTCGAGTAGGAACTGACTGTGGCGGCCAGTTTCAGCACGCAGAAGACGGCCATGGAGATTACGGTCATTTTGCCGGTCAGGGCCAGGGTCAGGGTTCCGTAGGGGTCGCCGGCGATGCCGTTCAAGTGAAACAAGGCCAGCGCCACAACTGCCATGCCGCCCGTGGCCGCGCCGCCGATAGCCGGTTGTACCCAGCGAGGTACCCGCTTGAGCCGCCGGAACCAGGCGCGCATGCCCAGCAGCGAATCGGTAAAGGCCACCGAGACAACCGCCGCCAGGATGCCCAGCAGTGCGTACCAGACTAGCGAAGAAGCCTTGGCCAGCTGGTAGTTGCCCTGCACGTGAAACACCGGGTTCGACCCCAGCACCGAGTGCTCCACCACCGCCGCCAGCGCAGCGGCCACAATCACACCGGAGAGCATGGTCTGGTCCAAATCGCCGATCAGCTCTTCGAGTGTGAAGGTGACGGCGGCAATGGGCGCGTTAAACGCCGCGGCGATGCCCGCCGCCATGCCCACCGAAGCCATCCGCCGCGAGTTCTTGGGTCCCAGCCGGGCCAGCCGGGAGAGCATGCTGCTCACGCCTGCGCAGACTTGCACTGTAGGTCCCTCAAGGCCCAGCGAAGCGCCGGAGCCGATCTGGATGGCGCAGAGGACGAACTTGCCGATCGTCTCCCGCACCGTGACCAGGCCGCTGCGCAGCGTGTAAGCCACCTTGACCTGGGGAATGCCGCTGCCGGCCGCGGCGGGAGCAAAGTAGGTGAGCCCCACGCCGGCCACCAGTCCGCCAAGGGTGGGAGAGATGACAGTCCACCAGATCCAGCTGTGGCCGGGGGCCGCATTGGCGCGATTGATCAGCAGCGCTTCAAGGCCCATGATGCTCAGATGGAAGGCCACCGCCGCCAACCCGCAGACACCACCGGCCACAATGGTCACGGCCAGCAGCCGCTGCCGCTCGCTGGGCATGCGGCGCATCAGCCAGGAATGGAAGCTTGCGTAGAGTCCCTGGAAGCCCGCCCAGGAATTGGGTTCCGGGATTTCCTCGGCGTCTAAAGGCGTCACATAACGAGTATAGAAGCAGAACGGGGCCAGGTTTTATGCGGGGTTCCGAACTGAAAGGGCAATCGAATGACAATCGAATGACAACCGTCAAGCATTGCGAGGGCTAGTGTGTGTAGCGGTGGGCCCCATTTTCGCCTGGCGCCGAGGAGTCGGTTCTGCCGTGAGCCAAGCGAAGAAGGCCTCCCTGGAATCAAGGAGAGAATGACATGAAAATCAACGAGTCTTTCGCACCAATTGAAATGAGTGCGCCGCCGCTTTGCCCGGGAACCAGGACGGAATGGCGCAGAATTCTGATCGCAGCGATGCTGCTGGCCACTGCGCCCGCAGTTGGCCTTGCGCAATGGGCTGGCTCGGACGATGCATTTCTGCCAGGTCCGGTGAGAACCGTTTCCACGGTTCCGGCCAATGGGGATGTGAATCCATACGGCGTCGCGTTTGTTCCCAATAACTTTTACACCGGCTCCGGACCGTTGAAGCATGGGGACATTCTGGTCTCCAACTTCAACAACAGCGCGAATTTACAGGGCACGGGAACGACAATCGTCCGCATTCCCGCCGGCGGCTCGCCGAGCCTGTTCTTCCAGGGTAAGACGGGGCTGGGGCTTACTACAGCGTTGGGAACACTGCAATATGGGTTCGTCGTGGTTGGCAACGGCCCTACGCCCGATGGTAGTTCGGCCAGCGCGCAACCAGGGTCGCTGCTGGTGATCGATAACAAGGGCAAGCTGATCCAGACCATTGCGAATGCTTGGATCCAGTATCCGTGGGACATGGCGCTGGTCGATCAAGGAGACCGGGCGATCGCGTTTGTCACCAACGCGCTCAACGGAACGGTCAGCCGGCTTGACTTCCAGGTAAGCTCAAGCGGCCTCAAAATGCTGAGCGCGAAGACCATTGCTTCGGGGTATGTTCATCGTGGCGATCCGGCTGCGCTATTTGTCTCTCCCACGGGACTGGTCTACGACGCCAGGGGTGACCGTCTCTACGTTGCCTCGACGGGAGACAACGCCGTCTTCGCGGTTCCGCATGCGGCCGGCACACAATCGAATAATGGAATGGGATTCATTGTCTACCAGGATGACGCTCACCTGCACGGCGCGCTGGGCTTGGCCGAAGCTCCGAACGGCCATCTGCTGGTCACCAACAACGACACCGTCAATTCCGATCCCAACCAGCCCAGCGAAATCGTCGAGTTTACCAAGGACGGGAACTTTGTGAAGGAACTCTCGGTCGACCCGGCTCAAGGAGGATCGTTCGGCATGGCTGTGAGTTCGACCAACGACCAGGCAATCTTCGCTGCAGTGGATGACAACGCGGCGACGCTGATTATCTGGACTCTGAATCTGCCGTAGCGGATTTTCGACGCAGTCGCTTAGGAGGTTCCGATCGAGCTGGCCTGTGAAAACGAATCGATGAGGCGCAAGCTTTCATGAGGGGCTAAAGCCAAGCAAGTTGAACCGCGCCCTTTCAGTGCTGTCAAAGGCAGGACGTTCTTGCGCCGATCCGCGCCGCCCATCTGGGAATCATTTTTCTCGGATGGGCGGTTGCAGCGGATTGGCCTGCTCCATGGATCGGCGTCGCGTTCAGTCCCGTTTTGGGTATCGGGTGGTTCACGCGGTGGGTGAGACTCCATCTGGCGGCCCGCGACCTGCTGCCGCCCTGGAAACACGCCGCTTCCTGATGAAAGCACTTCCCGCACCGCCTCGCGCGCGCTAGAATTCTTGTGTCCGCCATGTTCAGCCGCGCCGCAGTCCGAATCTCATCTACCCCCATGATCAAGCGCTTCCGCCATGGGCGTCCTGACCGTGGACGGCGGCATTCCCGCTGAGTAATCTATTCCCGACAGCATACGTTGAAGGAATGCCGCAGCCTGGCTCCCGAAGCCTGACCGCCGCGGCCTCCGTTGGAATCTCCATGCAGCGGAGAATTCGAATGTGAATGCATTGCTCCATCCGCCCTTGCGCGGATAGAAAGGTTCCCTCCCATGAACAGTTTTGCCAGTCGTGCCGTGTTGCAGTCCGGCAACAAGTCGTACACCATCTACCGGCTCCCGGCGCTTACCGCCCGCGGCTTTGACCTGAGCCGCCTGCCCTTCAGCCTGAAGATCCTCCTCGAAAACCTGCTGCGCCGCGAAGATGGCGTCAACGTGACCGCTGCCGACATCGAGTTCCTGGCCAACTGGGACGCCAAGGCCGAGCCCAGCCGCGAGATCGCCTACATGCCCGCGCGCGTCCTCATGCAGGACTTCACCGGCGTGCCCGCAATCGTCGACCTCGGCGCCATGCGCGACGCTATCAAGACCCTGGGCGGCGACCCGGAGCGGGTCAACCCGCAGGTGCCCGCCGAGCTGGTCATCGACCACTCCGTGCAGGTGGATGAATTCGGCGCCGCGGGCTCTCTCGCGGCGAACACGATCTTGGAGTTCCAAAGAAACCGCGAGCGCTATGCGTTCCTCAAGTGGGGTCAGACCGCCTTCCGCAACTTCTCGGCCGTCCCGCCGGGCATGGGCATCTGTCACCAGGTCAATCTCGAATATCTGGCCCGCGTCGTCTTCACTACCGAAACCAACGGCGAGCAATACGCTTATCCCGACACGCTGGTTGGCACCGACTCGCACACCACCATGATCAACGGCCTGGGTGTGCTCGGCTGGGGCGTAGGAGGCATTGAAGCGGAAGCGGCCATGCTGGGCCAGGCGGTCTCCATGCTGGTGCCGCAGGTGGTCGGTTTCAAGCTCACCGGCAAGCTGCGCGAAGGCGCAACGGCCACCGATCTCGTCCTCACCGTCACCCAGGCGCTGCGCAAGCTGGGCGTGGTGGGAAAATTTGTTGAGTTTTACGGGCCGGGAGTCGCCGAGCTGCCACTCGCCGACCGCGCCACCATCAGCAACATGGCCCCCGAGTACGGCGCCACATGCGGCATCTTCCCGGTCGACGCCGAGACCCTTCGCTACCTGCGGCTGACCGGCCGCAGCGAGGATCAAATTGCCCTGGTCGAGGCCTACTACAAGGAGCAGGGCCTGTTCCACACCGCCGCTTCGCCTGAGGCTGTTTATACCGCGACTCTCGCGCTCGATCTGGCCACTGTCGAGCCCAGCGTGGCCGGCCCCAAGCGCCCGCAGGACCGCGTGCTGCTCCGGGACGCAGCGGCCAGCTTCGCCGAGCAGCTGCCCGGCCTCCTCTCGCCCACAGCCAAGCCGCTGGGCACCCGCACCGCTGCCGCATGGCAGCGCATCAGCGTTACCGACGCCGCCCTTGCCGAGGAGAATGAAGGGCCAACCAATTCGTCCGGAGCGCAGTCGATTCAAATTGCTCCTCTGGCCAGCACCGTGGCCGAGCATACCGTCCAGGCCCGCTTCGGCGTCGATCCCGACACCTATCTCGATCACGGATCGGTGGTCATCGCGGCCATCACCAGCTGCACCAACACGTCGAATCCATCGGTGATGGTTGCGGCCGGAATCCTGGCGAAAAAAGCAGTAGAAAAAGGCCTGACCGTTCCGCCGTGGGTCAAGACTTCTCTCGCCCCCGGCTCGCGCGTGGTCACCGACTACTACACCAAAGCCGGGCTGCTTCCATATTTGGAAAAGCTGCGCTTCAACGTCGTCGGCTACGGCTGCACCACCTGCATCGGCAACTCCGGGCCGCTGCCGACGGATGTTTCCAAGTCCATCGACGAGCACGGCCTGGTCGCCGTCAGCGTACTTTCGGGCAACCGCAACTTCGAGGGCCGCGTGAACGTGGACGTGCGCGCCAATTACCTGATGAGCCCGCCGCTAGTCGTCGCCTACGCCCTCGCCGGCAAGATCGGCCACAACTTCGACACCGATCCGCTGGGCACCAATCAGGCCGGTGAGCCGGTTTATCTCAAGGATATTTGGCCTACCCAGGCCGAGGTGGCCGCGGCCATCGAGAAGGGACTCTCCAGCGAGAGCTTCCGCCACGAGTACGCGACCGTCACCCTGGGCGATGCCAACTGGCAGGGCCTCCGCTTCCCCACTGGCGATGTGTATCAATGGGAGCCGGACTCGACCTACATCCGCCAAGCGCCCTACTTTGACGGCATTACCAAGACGCCCGCGCCGATCACCGACATTCTCGGTGCGCGCGTCCTCGCTGTGCTGGGCGACTCGGTCACCACCGACCACATCTCCCCAGCCGGCAACATCAAGGCCAACGGGCCGGCCGGCAAATATCTCGCCGAGCACGGCGTCAAGCCTGCGGACTTCAACAGCTACGGCTCGAGGCGGGGTAATCATGAAGTGATGGTACGCGGGACATTCGCTAATGTGCGGCTCAGGAACAAGCTGGCCCCAGGCACCGAGGGCGGCGTCACGCGCCTACTACCCGAGGGCGAGCCGATGTCCATCTTCGACGCCAGTGTGAAGTACGCCGAGCGGGGCGTGCCGCTGGTGATTCTGGCCGGCAAGGAGTACGGCTCCGGCTCCTCGCGCGACTGGGCGGCCAAGGGGCCAAACCTGCTCGGCGTCAAGGCAGTTATCGCCGAGAGCTTTGAGCGCATTCACCGGAGCAATCTGGTCGGTATGGGCATTCTGCCCTTGCAGTTTGCCGAAGGCCAAAACGCGGAGTCGCTCGGTCTCACCGGCGAGGAAGTCTACGACTTCGCCGGCCTCACCGCGCTGCTCGCCGGCAAGTTCGCCAACGGCCGCACACTCCACGTCGCGGTCACTTCCCCAGCCGGGGACAAAAAGCTGCTCCATGCAATGGTCCGCATCGACACCCCGCAGGAGATCGAGTACTACGAGCACGGCGGCATTTTGCAGTATGTACTGCGCCAACTAGCGGCGAGGTAACCACCTGCGGTTGGGCAGGCACCTGCGGTGCGGCAGCCGCTCGCTACGCGCTCGCATGGGCCCCTTTGGTTTCCCAGGTCTCAAAGTCGAGACCTGGGAAACCAAAATTGGCACAAGAGGATGCGGTCAGAGCCCTATCCGGCGATTACCGCCTGGAAGGCTGTGCGTGCTGCGGCAATTGTGCTGGCGATTTCTTCTTCCCCATGCGCCGTGCCCAGAAACGCCGCCTCAAACTGCGAGGGCGGCAACCACACGCCCTGGTCCAGCATGGCGCGGTGAAAGCGCCCGAATGCAACCGTGTCGCTCAAGGCGGCCTGGGCGTAGTCAGTCACCGGGCCGGGGGTAAAGAACCAGGTCCACATGGAGCCCACGCGGTTGAGCGTGAGCGGCACGCCGGCTCGCGCTGCCTCCGCGGCCACGCCCTCGGTAACGGCTCTTGAAGACATCTCAAGCTGCGGATACACCTCGCCTGCGTGTTCTTGCAAATAGCGGACAGTCGCAATGCCCGCCGCCATGGCCAGCGGATTCCCGCTCAGCGTGCCCGCCTGGTAGACCGGCCCCAAAGGCGCCAGCATATCCATGAGGCGCCGCTTGCCGCCGAAGACGCCCACCGGCAGCCCTCCGCCCACAATCTTGCCCAGCGTCACCAGGTCGGGGTCAAGGGAGTAGAGCTGACACGCTCCGCCCAGGGCCACGCGGAAGCCGCACATGACCTCGTCGGCAATGAGCTGGGAGCCTTCACGCGCGGTAAGGGCGCGCAGGCCGGCCAGGTAGCCCGCGGTTGGAGCAATGCAGCCCGCGTTGCCGACCACGGGCTCCAGAATCACTGCTGCGATAGCGTCGGGATGAGCGGCAAAGGCGGTTTCGACGGCGGCCAGATCGTTGTAGGGAAGAGCCAGCGTGAGGCCGGCAATCTCTTCCGGCACGCCGGCCGAGCCGGGAATGCCGAACGTCGCCACGCCGGAGCCGGCCTTCACCAGCAGACCGTCGGCGTGGCCGTGGTAGCAGCCCTCGAACTTCACAATGATCTTGCGCCCCGTGGCCGCCCTGGCCAGGCGGATGGCGGACATGGTGGCCTCGGTGCCTGAGCTGACGAAGCGCAGCTTTTCAATGGCCGGGTAGCAGGCGACGACCCGTTCCGCCAGGTCGGCCTCGGCCGCCGTCGAAGCGCCGAAGCTGGTCGAGTTGCGCGCCGCCCGCTCGATCGCTTCCACCACCGGCGGAAAGGCGTGCCCCAGAATCATGGGCCCCCAGGAGCCGAAGTAGTCGATATAGCGGTTGCCGTCGGCGTCTGTGAGCCATGCGCCCTGGGCGCGCTCCACAAAAGGCGGCGCGCCGCCCACCGCGCGGAAGGCTCGTACTGGCGAGTTGACTCCGCCGGGAAAGAAGCGCTCGGCGCGCTGTTGAAGAGCCTGGGAGCGGGTGCGAACTGATGCGGCGGTGGGCGAACTCATGGTGGCTCCAGTATAGAAGCAGTGCGATTGGCTCTTGAGGGAAAGAACTCACAGGATCGAATTGAATCGCGCCGTTCCCTGCTTTCATCTCGATAAGTGTGAGCGAGTTGAACGAGGTCGGCGACCGCCTGCTGGCGATCTTTGACGGTCATTGCGGCCTGTGCAACCATTCGGTGCGCTGGCTCCTTGCTCGCGACCGCTCCGACCGGTTCCGCTTTGTGGCCTCCGACTCCCCCAAAGTAGCCAAACTGCTGGCGCGGCATGAGTTCAACGCACCCACTGTGGCGGATGGTCCAGGCTCAATCCTCGTGGTGCACGATGCCGGCCGGCCAGCGGAGCAGGTTTTGCTCCGTTCAGCCGCGATTCTGGCGCTTCTGCGCGAGCTGCCCGCACCCTGGCCGGCCTTCGCTTCCGGTCTCCGCCTGATTCCGCGCCCCCTGCGCGACCTTGGTTACCGGCTCGTTGCGCGCTGGCGCTACCGCATCTGGGGACGCCTGGAAAGCTGCCCGATTCCCACAGCAGCGGAGCGCAGCCGCTTCCTTTAATGCACCGACGAAAGGCGCGAATCCTGCTAGAATCGTCCTTTCCGGACTCACGGTCCGGCAATTCGGCCGCCGCAGAATCCATCCGCAGAAAGCCCTCACACGTGCCAGATGAATCCAAATCCAAATCCGTGACCTACGCCGACGCAGGTGTGGACATCTCCAGCGGCGACCGTGCCAAGGAACGCATCAAGTACCTGGCGCAAAAGACCTTTAACCGCAATGTTCTGGGCGGTATTGGCGGCTTTGGCGCGCTCTTCCGGCTCGATCTGCAGCGCTTCAAGAGCCCCATTCTGGTCAGCTCGGCCGATGGCGTGGGCACCAAGCTGAAGGTGGCCTTCGAGTTGGGCATGCACCACACGGTGGGCGCCGACCTGGTGAACCACTGCGTCAACGACATCGCGGTGCAGGGCGCCATCCCCTTGTTTTTCCTCGACTACCTGGCCACCGGCCGCCTTGACCCGGAGGTGACCGAGTCCGTAGTCACCGGCCTGGCCGAGGCCTGCAAGGCCAATGGCTGCGCCCTCATCGGCGGTGAAACCGCGCAGATGCCCGGTTTTTACACCGACGGCGAGTACGACCTGGCCGGCTTCATTGTGGGCGCGGTCGACCGCGAAAAGCTGATTACCGGGGTCGGCATCAAGCCGGGCGACGTGCTTATCGGCCTGCCCTCCACTGGCTTGCACACCAACGGATACTCGCTGGCGCGCAAGCTGCTGTTTGAAGTGGCCGGCTACAAGCCCACGCAATATGTCTCCGCCATCAAAGACAAGGCGGGGGCCGCGCTGATGAAGACCCACCGCAGCTATCTCTCGGTGATTCAGAAGCTTGTGTCGGCTGGGGTGACGGCCGGCATGGCTCACATCACGGGCGGCGGCATTACCGAGAACCTGCCCCGCATCCTGCCCAAAGGCACCGGCGCCCAGGTCGAAATCGGCTCCTGGCCGGTGCTGCCCGTCTTCGAGCACCTGCGCGCCCTCGGCCAGGTTCCGCAGGAAGAGATGATGCGCACCTTCAACATGGGCATCGGCCTCATCGCCGTGATTCCCGCCGCCAAGTTCCCGCGCGCCAAGACGCTGCTGGACCGCGCGGAGGAGAAGTTCTACATCATCGGCCGCATTGCCAAGGGCGACCGCCGGGTGCAGTACACCTAACCGGAGCAGAGACGACGGAGGGAGCAGTGGCCTTCAGGCCACTGAATCCGCAGTAGGGAACGGCACGGGCTTCAGCCCCGGAGGGAGAATCTTGGAGCCAGTTTTGAAGGATCGGCCAGCCCGCCTGGGCGTTCTCCTCTCCGGCCGCGGCTCCAACTTCCTGGCCATCGCCCAATCCATCCGCGAAGGCCGCCTCCTCGGCGTCGAGATCGCCGTCGTCATCTCGAACGTGGCCGACGCTCCCGGCCTTGCCACGGCGCGGGATCTGGGACTGACCACCGCCGTCTGGGTTTCCAAGGGACGCAGGCGCACCGAACATGACGCCGATGTGATTGCCTGTCTGCGCCAGCACGGCGTTCACCTCGTTTGCCTGGCCGGCTACATGCGCCTGCTGTCCCCGGAGTTCATTGCTGCGTTTCCAAATCGCATCCTCAACATTCATCCCTCCCTGCTGCCTGCCTTCCCCGGCCTCGACGCCCAGCGGCAGGCCTTCGACTACGGCGTCAAGCTAGCCGGCTGCACGGTGCATTTTGTGGATGAGCACCTGGACCATGGCGTTATCATCCTGCAGCGCGACCTCCCCGTGCTCGATACCGACGACGCCCACTCGCTGGCCGATCGCATTCTGGCCGAGGAACACGTCGCCTACTCGGAGGCGATTGCCCGGGTGGTGAGCGGCGCATACGAGATTCGCGGGCGGCATTACGTCCCGCGCAAGGCCTAAAATGGTTGCGGCATGTGTGAGATTCCGGCAAAAAACCGGGCCGGCGTCGAACCTCGGTCAAGATTAGAATTCCCAGAGATCTCTGCAAGTTATTGATTTAAAATACTTTATTTTCGGACTGGCCTTGCAGAGCATTAGGCCTGCTTTGCCTATGCTTATAGGTGGCCAGACAAACGGCGGAGCTTCCGTGCCGGGCGAATGAGTACGCCCTCCCTCATCAACCAGCGGATGGCGCCGGGGCGCGGGACCGCCGTTGTCTGGAAGGCAGGTCTCTCCACCCCAGGCCGGACCGGAACCACGGCAGCCTGGGGACATTGAGAGCGGCCCAACACCAGGCCGGCGGACGGTGAGAAACAGAGCCGTCCACCGGCGCAAACTGCTGCGCAGGGCGGCCAGGCGAATGAGTTGTCTTTTAGAACCTGTATCAAAACTCACAGTTTTGAAAGGGCACGGCGGGGTACCCTCTGGGTCCCGTGCCGAGGAAGCAGCAAATGGGAGTCGGCTTTAGCCCAAGATTCAATTTGACCTTGGGCGACGCGGCTAAAGCCACGCCTTTTCAAAGCAGATCAATTCACCATAGCGTCGAGTTTTTATACAGGTTCTTGGAAAATCGATCGTCGAACAGGGCTGCGCAGGCGGCCCTTTTTCGTTGAAGGAGCCTTATGAATACCGTTGCAAACATCTGGAATCATCCCAGAACCTCGGCAGCTGGGCTGCTGATTGCGGCCACTACCGTGGCCGGCGTTCTGTCGCAGCAGGGAGTGAGCCTGGGCCATGCCGGCTCGGGAACGGTGGTTACCCTGATCGGCGCGCTGGCCACGGCGCTGCTGGGACTGCTGGCGCAAGACCCGGTCCAGGCGCAGGATCCGGTCCAATCGCAGAGCAGCCGCTCCTCTGCCAATGCCAGCGCCAGGCTCGGGGCGTGGGCGCTGATTGCGCTGCTGCTTCCCTTGCCCTTCGCAGCCGGCTGCTCCGGCATCTCGGTGGCGCAGGACATTGTGAACTGGACACCGGCTTTGCAAAGCGCCGTGGCCACGGTGGACTCGACCGCCGCGCTGCTGGCGCCGGCGGATGCGCCCCTCTTTACCGCCGCGACCATCGGGTTCGACATCGCTTCCAACCTGCTGGTCACACAGGCGAAGGCGTATCTGGCGAATCCATCGGCCGGTGTGCTGGGCCAGATCCAGACCCAGATCGTGACCTTCCAGCAACAGGTGAATGCTTCGCTGCTGCAGGCAGCCAGGATCGTGAACCCTGCCAGTCAGAAGCATGCTCTGGCGGCGATTCAGGAGCTGGTAACCGTGGTGAGCGCCATCTTCGCACTGGTTCAGTCGATTTCAAGCAAGGCCGTGGTGGCGCAAATGGCGACTGAGTCGCACATCAAGCTGGCAGCCTTCGAGCCGTATCTTGACCATGTGCAAGCCGCCGAGATAGTGGCAGCTCATTATGGCGAGCCATTGGGCGTGGCCCGGATTCAGGTCGAGCGGACGGAGAAGAGCCAGGTTCTCGAAGGATTTTGAACGGGCAGACCGGAAAGTGCGAGCCTTCCCAGGTCCCTCCGCCGCGGCGGACGAGACCTGGGGCACCCTGTTTTGTCGGAAGTCGTGCGACCGTAGTTCTATGTGCTCTGGTCCCGCGCTTCGCCGAGGATCAGCTTGAGGGTGAACTGCTTTCTGCCGCGGTAGATGGTCACGCTTATGGTGTCGCCGGCCTGGTGCTTGTCCATCAGGGCGTTGATGTCCTGGGGATCGGTGACTTCCTGGCCGTCGATGGCGACGATCAGGTCGCCGCCCAACATGATGGGCGTGTTGCCCACGTAGGCCTGCTCGTTGCCGCCGCGCATACCAGCCCGCTCGGCCGCCCCGCCGGGAACCACCTTCTGGATCAGCACGCCGGAGTCGGCTGCCAGGCCCATCTGCGAGGCAAGATCGGGGCCAATGGCGTACGTGACAATCCCCAGCGAGGGCCGCTTGACCCGGCCGTAGCGGGTCAGGTCGGCGAGCACCGCCTTGGCCGTGTTGATGGGGATAGCGAAGCCTATGCCGGAGCTCTGGTCGGCTCCATTCGAGGCGATCATGGTGTTGATGCCGATGACCTCGCCGTGCGAGTTCAGCAGCGGCCCGCCGGAGTTGCCCGGATTGATGGCCGCGTCGGTCTGGATCGCGTCCTCGATCGGCGCGCCCTCCGAGCCGCGAATCGACCTGATGGAGCTGATGATGCCGCGGGTCATGGTGCCGCTCAGGCCAAAGGGATTGCCGATGGCATACACCTTCTGGCCCACATTCAACTGGCTGGAGTCGGCCAGCGTGACCGCCTGCAGGTCGGGCGCGTCAATCTGCAGGAGGGCCAGGTCGTGAACCTTGTCCGTTCCCACCACCTTGGCCGCATAGCGGCGCTTGTTCGAGAGCATCACCTCAATGCCGCGGTTGGCGCCCTCGACGACGTGGTAGTTGGTCAGCACGTGGCCGGCTTTATCCAGAACGAAGCCCGAGCCCTGGCCCTGCTGCGGGACTGTCCCATAGAAAAAATTGAAGACCAGCGTAGTGGAGGTGATGTTGACCACCGACGGCAGCACCCGTTTGTAGACGGCGATGTTGTTCTGCTCTTCGGGGTCGTAGGCGGGCGCGGCCTCGGCCTCAGTCAGCTCGAGCGCGGAGCCGCCGCTATGCGAGCCAAACAGCGAGACATGGTTCAACGACAGATGCTCAAGGCTACGGGGCAAATGGGTGGTGAGGAACCAGAATCCGCCCACCAGCAGAACAACTAGAACAATCCTGCGCAGTTTCATGGCTTGTCGACCTGAATAACCTTCCTTGAGAACAGATACGGCATCGAAGCGGCCCGGTTCCATGGGGGAACAAACCGCCGCCTGCTACTATTTTAAAGACTCATCCTCGAGAAATTTGTTGCTCTCTGCCTTAAGGCGCTTCCAAAGCTCCCTGACCTGGGCGTACAGAGACGCGATATCTCCTGTGTTTTCCAGCACATAATCGGCGCGGGCGGCCTTTTCCGCGTCGGGAATCTGGTGCGTGAGGCGGACCCGTGCATCGGCCGCGGCAGCCTCGCGGGTGGCTCCCTCGGGGCTCACCCGCGCGGCATAGCGGGCGATCTTCAGCTCGTCCGGCGCGGTGACCACGACGACGCGATCGATGCGGCGCCGCCAGTCGGCCAGCAGGCTTTCCTCCTCGCCGCGTGCCCGGGCATCGCGCTCGACCTCGAAGATGAGCGCGGATTCAACGACGGCAACCGCCGCTGGATCGCGCTGAAAGACCTGCTCCATCCACGCGCGCTGCGCCGCAATCACCGCCGGATGCACAATCGCATTCAACTCATCCAGCCGCCCGCCCTTGAAGGCCAGTGCGGCCAATTGAGGGCGATTCAGCCGGCCATCCGCGCCCACGACTTCCTTGCCAAAGCGCTCCACAATTGCGCCAAACACTGGCTGCCCGGGCTCCATGAGCGCGCGGCCCAGCTCGTCGGCTTCAATCACCTGCGCGCCCAGTTCGCGCAGCCGCGCAGCAACCGTGCTCTTGCCGCTGCCCAGACCGCCGGTAAGTCCTACGCGAAGCATAGGCTAGAGCCCCCGCCTTGGCAGTTCCCGTCTCATTTGCGCCACCTGCACGGTGTTGGCCATCAGCATGGCGATGGTGAGCGGGCCTACGCCGCCGGGCACCGGCGTATACGCACCGGCAACCTCGAATGCAGCCGGATGCACGTCGCCCACAATCGTGGAACCGCGCTTCAGGAAAGCTGCTTCGCGCTTGGCGTTGCCGGCAAAGCAGCGCTCGAATTCGGCGCGATCCGTGATGCGATTGATGCCCACGTCGATCACCGTCGCGCCGGGTTTGACCATCTCCGCGGTAATGAAGCCGGGACGCCCAATGGCCGCGACCAGGATGTCGGCCTCGCGGGTGACCGCGCCCAGGTCGCGTGTCTTCGAGTGGCAGATCGTCACCGTCGCGTTCTGGTGCAGCAGCAACATGGCTGCCGGCTTGCCCACAATGTCGCTGCGGCCCACCACCACGGCATTCTGTCCGGCGATGGGAATGCGGCTGCGCTTCAAAATCTCGATCACGCCGGCCGGTGTGCATGGAGCCAGCGCCGGGCGGCCAGCCTGCAGGCGCCCGGCATTCACAGGATGAAAGCCGTCCACGTCTTTGGCTGGGTCGACGGCGTCCAACAGCGCCTTGGTATCCACCTGGGCGGGAAGCGGCAACTGAATGAGGATGCCGTCGATCTCCTCGCGGTCGTTCAACGCGCGCACCAGGTCGAGCATGGCTTCCGTTGTAATGTCCGCGGACGGCGTGATCAGCTCGCTGTAGAGCCCGAGATCGGCGCAGGTCTGCACTTTGCTGCGGACGTAGATCTCCGAAGCGGCCACATTGCCCACCAACACCGCTGCCAGGCCGGGCCGAATACCCTTCGCCGCCAAGGCACGCACCTTCTCTGCTACTTCTGCTTTGATTGCCGCGGCAATCGCCGTTCCATCCAGAATCCTGGCCATCGTTCGCTCCAATTTCATCGTATCGCGGTGGGGAGCTTTCAGCCGAACGGGGGCCGGCGCAAACAGCCAGGTCCTCGGTCCGCGTCACGCCCGCTTGTGATTGGCCTCACATACAGTCGAGATGCCAAGTGCGTACCGTCACTCCCGCATACGGGCTTGCCTGCGAGGTGTGCTTCAAATCACTCTGAATCGCTTCGCAAAACCTCCTGGCAGGGACGTTATCGGTGGGGGCTTGATGAGTGTCTTCAAGGATGCAGGGCATCTTTTCCGGTTTGCGGGGCTGTTTGTCCTCGCCTTTTTGATCTTTCTGGTGGTGCGGCACTTCGTGGTTCCGAAGAGCTTTGGGCAATATGGGCATTATCGCGGCGCAGCGATGGGCGAGATTGCCGCTCATCCCGCCAAGTTTGCCGGGCACGAGACCTGCGAGGGCTGCCACTCCGACGTTGCCGACAAGAAAAGCAAGGGAAAGCATGCACACGTGAATTGCGAAGCCTGCCACGGAGCGCTGTTCCAGAGGCTGCCTGTTACCGATGCGCCAAAACCGAACCTGTATGAGCGCATGGTTGCTTTGGTTGTTCCTCCGCCTCCGCCGGACACCCCGCTGCTGCGCCATGCCGAGGACCCAACCTCGGTGAAGCCGGTCCTGCCGGATACGACGGTCCTTTGCGCGCGCTGCCACACGGCCAGCGCTGCCAAGCCCAAGGGCTTCCCGCAGGTTGTGCCGGCCGAGCATTCCAACGGCATGCCCTGCGACACCTGCCACCAGCCGCACAGTCCGGAGATGGACGCGCCACCGGCCGATACGACGGCGAAGGCAGCGGGAGGTGCGAAATGAACCTGAATCGCAGGCAAATGCTGATCCTACTGCCCGCCGCGGCCATCGCCTGGAAATCGGTACTGGCCGGAACTCCGGAGGAAGCACCCAACTACAAGATGTCCGACCATTGGTGGGGCATGCTGATCGACATTCCCAAGTGCATTGGCTGCGGCAACTGCGTGCGCGCCTGTCAAACCGAGAACGACGTGCCCGACGGGTACTTCCGCACCTGGGTGGAGCGCTATCACATCTCCGACTGGGAGATGAAGAATCCCCAGGACATCATGACCAACCCCATGATCGATCCGCAGGTCATCTCGCCCGACGGCGGCAAGGAAGGGTTCCCGGTCGCCACCGATACGGCGGGTAAGTATTTCTTCGTTCCCAAAATGTGCAACCACTGCGCCGACTCGCCCTGCACCCAGGTCTGCCCGGTGGGTGCAACCTTTGTGGCCCCGGACGGCGTGGTGCTAATAGACCAGAAATACTGCCTGGGATGCGCCTATTGCGTGCAGGCCTGCCCCTACGGATGCCGCTACATTCATCCGGAAAAGAGAACGGCGGACAAATGCACGCTGTGCTATCACCGCATCACCAAGGGACTGACCACCGCCTGCTGCGAGGCCTGTCCAACAGGGGCTCGCCAGCTTGTGGATCTGAAGGATCCGAAGGACCCCATCCACGAATTCCTGAAGACGCACAGCGTGCAGGTGTTGAAGCCGCAGATGGCGACGGGCGCCAAGGCCTTCTACAACGGGCTGGATGGATCGGTGCGCTAAAAGCAGCCTCTAGCTGTTAGCTGGTTCAAAGCGATGTTGAACTTTCAAGGCCACGAATACAGCGGCCGGAAACCGAAGTGAAAAAGCTAGAGGCTAGAAGCTAGCAGCTAGAAGCTAAACGGGTGAGGGCTTATGAACGGTGTTGAAGGCTTCATGTATCCGAACGAAATCGCGCTGCAGTGGAGCGTATTGATCGTTCTGTATCCCTACATTACGGGACTGGTTGCGGGCGCATTCATTCTTGCCTCGCTGGTGCGCATCTTCCGCGTCAAGGCCATCGAGCCCACCTATCGGCTGGCGCTGCTCACCGCCCTGTCATTCCTTCTTGTCGCGCCCCTGCCGCTGCAACTGCACCTCGGCCATCCGGAACGCTCGCCGGAGATGTACTTCACCCCGCACAGCACCTCGGCCATGGCCATGTTCGGCTACATCTACCTGTGGTACCTGATGGCCGTTCTGGTGCTCGAAATCTGGCTCGACTATCGGCGCGAGATCGTGCTGCTGTCCCAATCCAGCAAAGGCCTGCTGCGCGTGGTCTACAAGGTCATGACGCTCGGCTCCAGCAACATCAGCGCGCGCGCGCTGGCCATTGACGACCGCGTGGGCTGGATTGTGACCCTCATCGGCATCCCCTCGGCATTCCTGCTGCATGGTTACGTGGGCTTCATTTTCGGCTCCATCAAGGCCAACCCCTGGTGGTCGTCGCCGCTCATGCCGGTGGTCTTCATCTTCTCTGCCATGGTCTCCGGCATCGCCGGCGTCATGCTGCTTTACATGGCAGTGACCAAGCTGCGCGGGCAAAAGATCGATGTACATTGCGTGGACTCGATCGCCATGTACCTCTTCTATATCTTCATCATCGATTTCAGCCTGGAGATGCTGGACCTGGTGCACCGCATCTACGAGGCCGACGAATCCTTCCGCAGCCTCAACTTTCTGGTGCACACCCAGCTTTATATTCCGCACATCGTCATCCAGATCTGCCTGGGCACGCTCACGCCTCTGATCCTGCTGTTCATTACCCAGGTGGTGAAGCTGCCGCAGATTGTGCGCAAGCGCATGTACGCCGTCTCCGGATCGCTGGCGCTGATTGGCATCTTCGCCATGCGCTGGAACGTGGTGATCGGCGGACAGCTGTTCTCGAAGAGCTTTCTCGGCTATACAACCTACAAGATGGCGCTGGTCACGAAAGAAGGACTTTTGGTAGCTGTCTTTCTGACGCTGCTGCCGTTGTTCTTCCTGTGGGTGTTGGTCAAGCTGCTGCCGCCGTGGCCCGCAAACAGCGCCCACGCGCCCGCGGCCGGGGACTAGTGATACGGCCCTTCAATCGCGTGTAGGCTTCCCACCCATTTCGCGATAAAACCTGCGAAATGGATGGGGCACGGTCCTTCTATTTGAGGGCCGGATCAATAGTAGCCGGAGTGGAGTTTCTTTTCATCACGGGTGGAATCCATGAACGACCTCCCCGTCACTCTCGAACAACTCTCGGCACGGCTCGTCGAGCTCGAGCAGCGCGTTTCTCTTCTCGAGCATCCCTGCACGGACAACGCAGCGGCGGTTGCCATGGAAGACGCCGCATCGCAAGCGCCGCCGGCGGGCGACAGCCCATCCCTGGCCCAGGCCGGCGGACTGTTCTCCGTGCTGGGCAAGGCGATGTTGGGGATTGCCGGCGCTTATGTGCTGCGGGCGGTGGCCGAGTCCACTTCGCTGCCCAAGCTGGCCATCGCGGTCGTCGCCATTGTGTACGCTCTCCTGTGGCTGGTGGGTGCGGTGCGCGTTCCCGCCCAGGCATGGCTGGGCGGCACAGTGTATGCCTGCACCTCGGCACTGATTCTGGCGCCCATGCTCTGGGAGCTGACGCTGAGCTTCAAGGTACTGGCGCCCTCGGCCACCGCGGCCATCCTCGCCCTATTCGTGACCGCGGCTTCAGCGCTGGCCTGGAAACGCGACCTCGCGCCTGTTCTCTGGGTTGCCAACGGGACTGCGGCTGCCTCGGCGTTGGTCTTGGCCGTCGCCACTCATCAACTCATCCCGTTCCTCGCCGTGCTTCTGCTCATGGTTCTGCTGTGCGAAGGCGCAGCGCAGATGAGCCACGAACTGAGCCTGCGGCCGTTTGTGGCCGCGGCTGCCGACGTGGCTGTCTGGGCCCTGATCTATATCTACGCCAGCCCGCAAATCACTCGCACCGATTATCCGCCGCTCGGTATGGCGGCGCTGCTGGTTCCCTCCTGCGTGCTCTTTGTTCTCCATGCCGCTAGCCTGGGATCGCGCACGGCGCTGCTGGGACAGAACATCACTGTCTTCGAAATCGTGCAGGCCATCATCGCCTTTCTGCTGTCCGCTGCCAGTGTGCTTTATTTTGCGCCGCAATTCGGCGCGCTTGGGCTGGGTGTTGTGTGCTTGCTGCTTTCGGCCGCGTGTATCGCGATGGTCTTTGCCGTCTTCAAGGGGTTCGCGGCGGGCCGTAATCCGCAGGTGTTTGCCGCCTGGAGCACGGCGCTGCTGATGACAGGAAGCCTGTTGTGCCTGCCCGTGCTGGCTCAGGCGCTGGTGCTGGGGCTTGCGGCGACTGCATCCACTGTGCTGGGCGTTCGACTCGGCCGTCTCGCACTGCTGGTGCATGGCCTGCTGCTCCTGGTGTCGGCAGCGATTGCCTCCGGTCTGCTGGGGTATGCCTTTCAGGCCCTGGCGGGAACGATGCCCGATCACCTTGCGGCCAGCGTGTGGATTGCCGCGGTATGCGCCTTGATTTGCTATGCAGCGGGCAAGCGCGCAGCCGGGGAGACCTGGCAGCGGCAACTGCTTCACCTGGTTCCGGCGGCCCTGTCGGTTTGCGCGCTAGCCGCCATGCTCGTCCAGGGGCTGCTGGTTCTTGCATCGCTGCGCATCACTCCCGAGGTCCATCACGTCGCCTTCCTGCGCACCTTGATCCTTTGTGCCGTGACCCTTGCCGTGGCCTTTGCTGGCGCCCGCTGGCAGCGGCTGGAGTTGACAAGAATTGCCTATGCCTCGCTGGCCCTTCTTGCCGCCAAATTGTTGTTGGAAGACTTGCGCCATGGCCACCTCGCCTTCATCGCCGCTGCTTTCTTCCTGTTTGCGCTCACCCTCATCGCGGTTCCCCGCCTGGCGCGCACGGGGCACAAAATCTAGGGCTCGCCGCACGATTCTATGGACAAGCAATGGAAAAATCCTAAGAAAATTCTTAACTATTGAAGTGCGCTTGGATTGCCGACAAACTCCCTGCCGGTTTCGCACGCGATGGATAACGCACCCCCCCACCGATATGTGAACTGGAGCGGGCTGCACGCCAGGACCGGGAATTCGTGGAGTGGAGAATCGGAACGTGAGCAGCGAGATGCAAAGGAACGAAGCAGTCCAGCCACCCTGGGCACACCTGCGTCTTCCCCCATTTCCCCTGGTCGCGATTCGCGTGCTGCAGCTGACCAACAACGAAAACGTGCAGCTGCACCAGTTGAGCGAACTCATCTCTTCCGACGCTGCCTTTGCCAGCGAGGTTCTCACCATCGCCAACTCGCTGGTGTATGCGCCGCGTTTTCCCGCCTGCACCATTCTGCAGGCCATCGCGGTGCTGGGCGCCAATCACCTGCAGGGAATGTGTTTGACGGTGGGCGTGCGATCGTACCTCGGCAGTTCGCTGAACCATCCGCTGATCCGCAATGTGTGGCGCCACAACCTGGCCTGCGCCCTGATCGCGCAACAGCTTGCGGCGGCCGGCTTCATGGACAAGGACACGGCGTATACCGCAGGTGTGCTGCACGACATTGGACGGCTGGCCCTGGCTGTGATCCGGCCCAAGGAATATGCCGTTCTGCTGGCCACGCACCAGGGCTCGGGGTCGAGCATCCTGGCCATGGAAACGGAGTTGTTCGGCTGCGATCACTGCGAGGCGGGACGGCACCTGAGTACCGACTGGAAGCTACCCTCCGATTTCCATGGGATCGTGGACGAACATCACGCGCCGCGCCGCATGGATGGCGTGTGGGGCATGGCGGAGCTGATCAAGATCAGCTGCAGGCTGGCGGATACAGCAGGCTTTTGCGCGTTTCCGGGATGTGAAATAACTCCCTTCTCCGAGCTGACCCAGGAACTGCCGCCGCGCGAGCGTGGGACGTTCCATTCCGAGCTGGAGACCCTGGCGATGGACGTGCGAGAAAAGATCAACGCCATCGAGTCTCTCTGATCCGTGCCGGCCCGCAGCGTTGCCGGGCGGGGCGGAGGGCTGGAGGTGTATTCTTCCTCTTCGCACCCAACTCAATCCCAACCCCCTCAACCCCCGGAAAAAGGATCTGCCCATGAAGGGAATTGCATTCGCAGCTTATGTGACCGCGCTGGCGTGTCTCTCTGCCGTCTCCATTGCCCAGCCGCCGTCCCACACCTCGCGGCCCATTCGCGTGCTGTTGCTCGACGGCCAGAGCGGCGGCCTCTACCACAACTGGCGGCTCACCACTCCGGTGCTCAAGCAGGAACTGGATGAGACGGGGCTGTTCCAGGTCACGGTGGCGACCGCGCCCCAGTCCGACGGCGACTTCAGCGGTTTCCATCCGGAGTTCAGCGACTACCAGGTGATTGTCTCCAACCTCGATGCGCCCGACTGGCCGGAAAACCTGCGAACCCAGTTCGAGGACTTCATCCGCAATGGCGGAGGACTGGTGGTGGTGCACGCCGCGGACAATGCCTTTCCCCACTGGCCAGCCTATAACCTCATGATCGGCGTCGGCGGCTGGCGCGACCGCACCGAGAAGAATGGGCCGATGTGGTACTTCCAGGACGGCAGGCTGGCTTCCGACCCCACGCCCGGCTCAGCCGGCGCGCATGGAGCTCGGCTCCCTTTCCAGGTCACGGCGCGGCAACCCCAGCATCCCATCCTGCGTGGCCTGCCGCCCGTGTGGATGCATGCCGCGGACGAGCTCTACGGCACGCTGCGCGGGCCAGGGAAGAACATGACGGTGCTGGCCACCGCGCACTCCGACCCGAAGAACCACGGCACCGGCCACGACGAGCCCATGCTGATGGTGCTCGACTACGGGAAGGGGAGAATCTTCCACACAACGCTGGGCCACGACGTGGCGGCGCTCAGCTGCGTGGGCTTCATCGCCACCTTCCAGCGCGGCACGGAATGGGCCGCCACCGGCCGCGTGACGCAAAGGGTTCCGGCCGGCTTTCCCACCGCGAATGCGGTCAGCTTCCGGGTGGATATTGCATCCATGGACCCTGCGTTCCTGAATGGCGCGTCCGCCATCGCCGCGCACCCCCAGCCGCCGTCTTCGCTGGCGAATGCTGCGTCCGCGAAGCAATCCCAGGGCGCGACGAGGCCCTAAGCGGCGATGAGAAAAGCCGCCTGCCTGCTCACTTTTGTCGAGTGCCGTCTTCCAGAAACACCAGCTCCGAACTCAACGGGTCACGCAGGCGGACGGCCACGCCGGAGCCCATCAGCTCTTTGCCGGTGGCTTCCCGGTCGGCAGAGCTGCGGTCTTCGAAGTGCAGCCGGTAGCGCTTCGCGGCGTTGAGGCCGGCCAGCACAAAGCGATGCTCGGGCTCGTCCGCGATGGAGCCGCGAAAGGCGTAAAGGACACCGTTGCCGCGAGCCGGGTCCCAGTATTCAAGGCCGTCCCAGTGCACGCCGTCGGGGCGGTCTGAAGCGTGATAGAGTCGTGCATCGCGAATGAGCGGGCGGAGCCGGGATTTGTAGAGCGCAAAGGCCTGGCGCGCAGCCTGGTGCTGCTCGGGCGTCCAGGCCGTGGTGTCGGTCATGATGCTGGTCCAGCCCATCATGCCGCTGCGCAGCATGTAGAGGAAGTTCTCCAGCTTGGGTGCTGGCCATTTCTCCACGTAGGTCTCCAGCATGGCCGCGGGCAACAGGTGGCTGGTGTCGTAGAAGGCGCGGCGGTTTGACAAGGGATCGTAAGTATCAGTGATGGAGAAGTAGTCTCCGTGGGCAGCGGAGCCGAAGTCGACCATGCGCCCGCCGTCATTGCAGATCTCGAAGAGCAGGCCGGGATGCTCGCTGCGTGTCTTCCCATAAATGTCGTAGTAGGCGCGGACAGCGTGGTAGCTGACGTCGGTGGAGTTCGACGCCAGCACAAAGTCCGACGCCCAGTCGTGGAGGATGCGCATGGTGCTGCGGTTGGGCGGAGCGTGGGGGTGGTCGTCGCGCACGCAGCCCTGGGCCACCAGGTAACCGTCGTGCTCCAGCATGTCCAGGTGATAGTCCTCAACGATGCGCTTGACCTCTTTGGCCGCCCAGTCGTGCGCGGCGGGAGCGCCGATGTCGATGGTCTGGCCCTTGAACTCCTCCGGCTTCCAATCGGGCTTCAGGTCGGTCACCATCCAGTCGTCGACAACCGGGTCGCGGACATTGAGCGCGCCCGGCTCGGTGTCCAATGCGGCCTGGGTCCAGTCGGTCCAGATTCCGAAGCGAAGGCCCTGGCGGTGGGCCTGGTCGGCGATTGCGGCCAGGCCGTGAGGAAACTTCTGCGGATTGGGAACCCAGTCGCCGACGCCGCGGAACCAGCCCGCGTCCAGGTGAAACATCTCCAGGCCCAGTTCCTTCGACTCGGCAATCATCTTCAGGGCCAAAGGCTCGTCCACCTGCATGCCGCTGCCCCAGCTGTTGTTGACCAGCAGCGGGTACTGCGGATCGCGCCAGGCGATGGGATTGCCAAGCACCGCGCGCACCCAGGGACGGAGCTGGTTGCCGGCGCCATCCGGGCCTCCGCTGAAGGTGCCGAGGAAAACAGCGGGCGTCTCAAAGCTTTCGTCGGGCGCGAGGCGGGTGCGGAATGGGCCGGGATCGGGATCGAGGCCGAGGACGGTTTTCAAGCTGGCGCCATCGCACTCGAGGGAGATGCGGGTGCGGCCGCTGAACTCGATGCCCGCATACCAGCCAGCCTGGGAGCCGCCGGCGGCATAGACGATTTCGGCGGGGATGATTTCGCGCTTCTCGCCGGGCACGGGGTGCGCATAGGTGGAGGATTTGCCGGTCCAGTTGTAGCCCTCGCTCACAGTATCGAGATGCGTGCCTTCGACCGAGGGTGTGTCAGCGCCCTTCTCGACGTAGAAGTTGCGCAGGTCGCGGGTTGGGGTTGTCCAATCGAGGCGGAGCGAGTCGACCATGGGCAGCCACAGCTCCTGGCCGCTCAGGTTCTCAACGGCGATGCGATGCTCGATGGGGCCGAAATCGGCGCGGGCTTCCCAGATCCAGCTCAAGCGCAGATGCGGAGAGGCAGACTCATAGACGAAGACGGCCTTGCGGGGATCGTGGTGGCCGAGTTCCGGTTTGAGCTGCCAGGTTACAGGGACATCGGCGCCATTGACTTCCACGCTGGCGGGAAGCGGTTCGGTGCCCCGATTGAACCAGGCATTCTTTTTCGAGCCCTCGATCCACGCCAGGCGCGGGGCCTGCGGCTCATCGCGCAAGTAGATGCGGACCGTGGAGTTGGAGACGATCTTCGCCGGCGGGGCTTGGGTTGCGGCGGCTGTGCAGCAGACGGCGAAGCATCCGGCCAGGGCCGCGCTTTTCAGCCTGCGTGTTCTGCTGTGTTTCAGCATACCCAGTATCTTCGCAGCACCCGGCGAGGCTGGGAATGCGGAACTCCGGCTCATTTCGCGATTGCCGGCTCGGTCAAAGTCAGGCGCTGATCGGCCGCCACTTCGCCCAGCGTTTGCACCCGCCCCGACGGCCAGCGAATCTCGATCACGGCGCGCGTGGCATCGCCCAGGCCGAAGTGCACGGTGAGGTCAGAGGACGAAGCATAGCCCACGCTGGAATTGACGGTGCGCAGCTGGGTGCGCCCGCCGGACTGGCAGCGGACTTCGGCTCCAATGGCCGAGCGGTTGCTGGCGCGGCCGGTCAGCCGCAGTTGCAGCCAGTGAGCTGCCGGGCCTGCTGAAGTCCGGTTCCACCACAACTCGATGGGCGCATTCAGGGCCGTGACCGCGATGTCCAGGCGGCCGTCGCGATCAAAGTCGGCAAACACTGCGCCGCGATGCAAGGCGGCTCGGGCGAAATCCACGCCCACGGCTGCGGAGACGTCGTCAAAATGCCCGCGCTGGTTGCGGAAGAGCCGGTTGGGCTGGGCATCCGCGGTGTCCAGGCCGCCGCCGGCCACGAAAAAGTCCAGCCAGCCGTCGTTGTCCAGGTCAACCAGGCCGCATCCCCAGCCGCTCCACAGGCGGCTCAGGTTCAGCAGCCCGGACACCACGCTACCGTCTTCAAACTCGCCTTTGCCCTGGTTGAGAAACACATCGTAGGTCTCGTTTTTCAGGCCGGTCATCACAATATCGTAGCGGCCGTCGCCATCGATGTCGCCGAAGTCCGCCCCCATGCCGGAGATATTGCGCCCGTCGCCGTTGAAGGCCACGCCGGCATCGATGCCGATCTCCTCGAAGCCCTTGCCGCGATTGCGCAGCAGCAGGTTGCGTGCGTTGTCGTTGGCCACAAAGATTCCCGGATGGCCGTCGCTGGCGAAATCGGCCATGGCCAGGCCCATGCCCTTGCCCAGCAGGTCGGGCAGGCCATCCTTGCGGGTGATCTCGGCAAAGGTGCCGTCGCCGTTGTTATGGAAGAGCTGCATGGGCTCGGCGCGGTAGCGGTCGGGATGGCAATAGGCCCGCGCACCGGCATCCAGGCCTCCGCAGATAGGATCGATTCCGGGCGTCCAGTCGCAGTAGTTGGAGATGAACAGGTCGAGCCGGCCGTCGTTGTCGTAGTCGATCCAGCAGGCGGCCACGGACCAGACAGGATGGCCCACCGAGCCGGGGCCGGCCAGGCCGGCGGCGCGTGTCACATCGGTAAACGTACCGTCTCCGTTGTTGCGGTAGAGATGATTGCCGTGGACCCCGGCGACGAACAGATCCTCGTGCCCGTCGTTGTTGTAGTCGCCCACGGCCACGCCCATGGAATAGCCCTCGCCTTGAAGGCCGGCCTTGGCGGTTACGTCGGTAAAGGTGCCGTCGCGGTTGTTGCGGTAAAGGCGGTTCCAATACTCGGGGCCGGTCTTGGTCAGCTCGGGCAGCGAAGCGCCGTTGGTGCAGAACAGGTCGGGCCATCCATCGCTGTCGAAGTCGATGACGCCGAGACCGCCGGGGAGGGTCTCCACCTGAAACTTGCGGCCGGTGGCGCCGTTGCGGAGCTGGAAGTCGAGGCCGGCCGTGCGCGCGCCGTTGACCAGGCGGATGGGGGAAGCTGCTGGTGGCGCCGTCTGTGCCCATCCCTTGCTTAAAGCGCCGCCAGCCAGTGCGCCTAAACCACACAGCATGCTGCGCCTACTGGTGGGCATCGGAGCCCCCTTCTGCCGAGCCGTTCGGGCGTCCACCGCCGCACGGTAGCGTCACCGAACAATCCTGTTTTCCAATCTGGCGCTGGGAAAGCCTCACCGAGTCACCATAGAGCTTGACGGGTGGGAAGGGCAACTCGGCTGCGCAGAACGGAGGAAGGCGCCAGGGAAATGCTCCCGAATCGCTGGTTCGGCACGGTGAAAGGGGGATGGGGCAATCGGCAAGTTGCCGCGCATCCTCAAGTTGCGCCGGAGTTTGGCCGAAAGGAGAGACAGGGATTCCCTTCGTCGGGATGAGTGGGGGTGGCCACGGCAAGCTTATCGAGCAGCGAGCGGGCGACGGGCGCCAGCAGCAATGCAGGCGGACGGGATCGGCGCGTGGATGAGCGGTTCGAGCTGAATCGGGCGTCGGGGAGCCTGATTCACAAGGGAGACAAGATTCCCTGCGAGATGCTCGACATCAGCCTGAGCGGCTGCAGGTTGAAGACTTTGCGGCCATTTACAGCGGGGGCGCTGGAATCGGTGAAGGTCGTGCTGGCAATCCAGGAGATGGTGCTCAGCATCTGGGGCGTGACGCAATGGGCAACCTGGGACCGGACGGTGGGGATTCGCTTCATTCATCCCACGGGACGGACGCGCAACCAGCTGGCCGCGCTGCTGACCTGCCTGGTGGACACCAGCGCGGCCGATGTGGTGAAGAGGGCCGTTGCCGAGTCGGCGCGGACGGTCGGTAGCCCGATCATTGCGCTAGAGCACCCGCAGCCAGTCGAGCCGGAGCCTGCGGTGGTGGAAGAGGCCGCCGAGGAAGAAGAGTTTCAGGCGCCTCCGCCCACCCCTGAGAAGCCCAGGCGGCCGGAACTCCAAAGCGAGTACAAAGTATTGACGCTGGATGAGGGCGAGTCGCCCGCCGTGCTGTACCTGGTGGCGGAGGGCACGACCCTGGCGGGAAGCGTGCTCGACGTGAGCCAGGATGGCTGCCTGGTGCGGCTGGCGCCAACCATCCCAGTGCGCCTCAAGGCCCAGGTCGAGGTGGATTTCCACCTGCGCGGGTTGCCGTTCCGGCTTCCCGGCATGACGACCGAGGCCCACGCCGAGCGGCTGCTCGAGGTTCGCTTTACGGAGATGAGCCGGCGCAAGCGGGACGATCTGTCGCAGCTGATCCTGGAACTGGATGCGCAGAACCTGGTTGCGCAAGCGAAATCCGGCCGAGCGCCACAAACTCAAGCACACCGAGAGCAGCAAAAAGCAAGGTGAGCAACTGCACGCTGGTGCGGCCGTCGAGCCAGCCGGAGAACCAGGAGCCGGCGAGGATCAGAATCCACAGCGCGGCGAAGGCCCGTTGCATGGGGCGTCCGGGAATCTGCTGCAAAGCCGCCGCGGTCACCAGGAGCGCCAGCACAATCAAAATTGAGTCGTACATGGGGACATAGACGTTGAGGAGCAGCGTCCAGGTGATGGTTGTTGCCCACAGCAGCGCATTGAAGGGCTTGCCGCGGCGGGGCGCTGTCCACCAGAAGCGGAGAAGAAAGACCGCCGTTGCCGAGGCACAAAGCAGAAGCAGTGCGAGACCGGGCCGCGAGCGGCCGCCGTGGACAAAGGAAGAGAACGAGGTGAGGTCGACGTACTTGACCAGGATGAGCGTGCCGCCGGCCTGCGTGCCGCCCGCGATCTTTCCAAAGGTGAGCAGGGTGCGTAGGAAAATGGTCCAGATGCCAAAGCCACCGATGGCGGTGGGAAGACCGACGAGCGCCACGGCCCCGGTTGCGAAGCCAAGCAGGGATCGGAAGCGGCGCGTGACGAGGAGCATGGGCAAGAGCAGGACCAGCAGGGTTGGCTTGTAGAGGCACAGAGACATGAGCAGGCCGCTGCGGAAGAGATGGCCGGCGTCGTCCTGGCAGAGAGCGGCAGAGAGGACAAAGAAGGCCACGGCGGAGAGCTGGCCACTGGCTGCCGTGTCGATGGGGAAGGGGCAGTAAGCGAACGCGAAGCAGAAGACGAGGGAGCGGCGGACGGGGTCCAGCGGGAGAAAGCGGTCGAGGAGCAGCTTGAGTCCGGCGGCATAGAGCCCCAGTGTGATGAGCAGCCACAGGACATAGGCGGCCGCGTAGGGCAGCAGCGCGAAGGGCTGGAAGAAGATTCCGACAAACGGCGGATAGGGCAGCAGGCCATAGCCGCCGGCGCGGGCGTGAACCTGGCTGCAGACCTGCTTTTGCAACTCGTAGTTGTAGAGGTCGGCCATGGGGTGTGTGTTGAGGATGCGGCCGAGGGCGTAAAAGCCGGCGAAGTCTCCGTCGGGCGGGCGATGGCTGATGAGGACGATGACGGTGAAGGGGACAACGAACCCGACCAGCAGCAGTCCCCAGCAAATGAAGCTGAGCTGCTTCAAGTTGGCGGAGGATCGGAAGCCACGTTCCGGCTGCGCAGGCGAAATCGAACTCATCGGGAAAACTCCTTGAGCAGAGCAGATCAGAGCGGGTCAGAGCGGGTTCCCTCGCATTGTAGCGTGGCGAGCGATCTGTACTCACGGCGTGGCGCAGGCCGGGTCAGGGGAGACAGTCCTGCCGTCGAGCCGGAAGCAGGTCGCGCCGTCCAGGTCGGTCAAAAACGTGCGGACTTTGGCCGTCTGGAGGGCCTGGAGCACCTCCTGGCGAGGATGGCCGTAGCGGTTGCGCAGTCCACAGGAGATCACGGCCCACTGCGGGGCAACGCGGGCCAGAAACTCCGGACGCGTGGAGGTGATGCTGCCGTGATGGCCGACTTTGAGCAGCGAGCTCTCAAGGCCGGACTCGGCCAGCATGGCCTGCTCGATGGGGGCTTCGGCATCGCCTTCCAGCATCACCGAAGTTGCGCCGTAGGAGACGTGCAGGACGAGAGAGTCGTTGTTGGTGGGCTCCGGTCCGGGCTGGTAGCTAAGGAAAGGTGCGAGCACAGCGATCTGCGCGGCGCCGAAGGAAATTGCGTCGCCGGCGCGCAGAGAGCGGACCCGCACGCCGAGACCGTCGGCCTGGTTGAGCAGCGCGTTGTAGGCGGCGATGCGGGGATTGTTGCCCACCCACAGCTCGGCGGGGTGGAAGTTGCGCAGCACGGCGGGCATGCCGCCCATGTGGTCGGAGTGTGCGTGGGTGAGGGCGACGGCGTCGAGCTGGCGGATCCCGCGCGACCACAGCGTCTGGGAGACCACCTCTTCGCCGATGTCGAAGTCTTGGGGAGCCTGGTGCGGGCCGCCGCCGAAGCCGCCGGCATCCACCAGCAGGGTCTTGCCGTCCGGGGTGATCAGCAGCAGCGAGTCGCCCTGGCCTACGTCGATGGCCTCGACCAGCAGCGCGTCGCGCGGATGCTCAATGGGCCGTGGGGCAACCGCTGCAACCGCGGCCAGCAGCAATGCGCACCAGGCCGCGCGGCGTGGCCAGCGTGAGCCGCGCGCCAGCACCGTGGCTGCGGCCAGCAGGACGCAGAAGGCGGCCGACTGCCCCAGCAGCGGGGCGGGGATGCGGAAGTCGCCCAGCGCGAACGAACCGAACAGATGCACCAGCCAGACACCGAAGTGGAGCGGCAGTGCGACCAACATGGCGGGGACCGCGGCCGCTGCGGGCCAAATGAGCGCGGTGATGAGAGTGACCAGTGCGGCAGGCATGAGGACCAGAAGTAGCGGCAGGATGAACAGGTTCACCGGCAGGGCGAAGAGGGTGATGCGGTGGAAGTAGAGGGCCATAGGCAGGGTCATGGCCAGCTCGATGACGCAGGAAACCACCAGCAACTCGCACACGCGAAGGAAAAATCGCACGGCAAAAGGCACTCCGTGGCGGCCGATGCGCTCGAAGCGGGCCTCCTCAAAGACCCCGTAAAAGACACGCAAAGTTTCACGAAACTGCGCCTGTTTTGGGGGCAGTTTGGCGTCAATGGCGGTGAAGCCCAAGTCGCGTGTGGCGGTGACGTAGGGCTGAATGGTGGCGCCGAGCAGCGGTGCGGCGATGCCGGCAATGGCGACCACGGCCGGCAGGGTCATTTGCAGGCTGGCGTCGAACAGGCTACGCGGGCTGAAGGCGAGCAGGCAGAGCGCGGCGAAGCCGATGGTGTTGAGCGGGCTGCGTTCGCGGTAGAGGAGGCGGGCGAGCAGGTAGAGGGTGACCATCCACAGCGAGCGCTGCACCGGCGTGGCAAAGCCGGTGAAGAACGCGTATGCGAACGAAGCGGCAATCGTCACCAGAGTCGCCGGAACCCGCGGCAGACGCATCCGCCGCGCAGCCCAGAACAGGCATGCGGCGACGATGGCCAGGTGAAAGCCGGAGACGACCAGCATGTGGAAGGAGCCGGTGCGCTCAAAGCCGACGCGCATGGAGTGGTTGAGGTAGGTGCGGTCGCCGGCGACCATGGCAGCCAGCATGACGGCATCGTCGGGGCTCAGGCGCAGAGGCGCGGGCAAGCGCCGCATGGTGGCCGGAAGTGCGAGCAGGCGCGTGGTGGCGGCGTGCTGCCAGCCGCTCAGGCGGCAGGCCACCGAGCTTGCACCGGAGCGGCCAAGACGCTCAACCTGATCGAGATTCAAAGTGGCGGTGGCGGTGATGCCCTGGTCGACGAGATACTCTTCGCGGCTCCAGACGCCGGGGTCGCGGTAGGTTTCCGGCTGGAGCAGGCGGGCGACGGCTCGAATGCGATCGCCGCACTTGAGCGGCTGCGCGGAGAGTGCCGATTCCTGTGCGGAGGGCCAGCGCACGGTCAGGCGGACGTTGCCGGAAGTGGGGGCCTGCGCATCGGTTTCGTCGCTGACCACCTCCAGCGTGGAAACGCGGAGGTCGATGCGCTGAGAAGACCGGGCGGCCGGCGCGGGCTCGTCGAGGTTCTCCTCCACCTCCGCATGAACCGGGCCGGTGTCGATCACCGTGCCTTCAACAGTCCGCAGCAGGCCGTTTGAGAGCGCGGCAAGTTGCGTTGCCGCAGCGGGGTGGGGTTCCATCTCCGCGCACCAGGCGCCCAGCAGAAGCCACAAGGCCGCTAGCGGAACCGACGCGATGCGCTGGGCGCGGAAGGCAGCCAGGGCGCAGAGAGCCGCCAGCAGCAGGAGCGCAACCAGAACCAGGCTGGGGCGCAGCCAGAGCCAGTGCGCGGCGGTAATCCCCAGGGCGAAGAGGCAGGCGGCATGGAACAGGGGGACGGCAGTCAGCCGGGCGGATGCGGGGCTGGCAGGGCTTTGCCCGAAGCTGGGGGACTCGGCTTGCATCGCGGCCAAAATTCAAAACGATTCTATGGCCGTCAAGCGTAATCCATTTTTTGCATTCGGGGTAGCAGGGCCGCCATGGGGCTGACGTGCATGCGGTCCCTCGCGCAGACGATTGCATGAGACGCCGGTCAGGCGCGGCGCAGATGGACGATGGTTTCGAGATGAAAGGTTTGCGGAAAGAGGTCGGCCAGGATGACTGAGTGGATCTGGTAGCCGGCGGCGAGCAGGGCGCGGAGATCGCGAGCCAGGGTGGCCGGGTCGCAGGAGACGTAGACCAGCGCCGGGGCCTGAATTGCGGGGAGCAGTGTGGCGATCTCCGCGCCCAGCCCAGTGCGCGGCGGGTCAACGACGATCAAGTCGGGGCACTCTGGGTTAGCCTTGCCACGCAGAAAGTCGAGCGTCGCGGCGCGTACGGCGATTCCGGAAGTGCCCTTCAGGTTTTCTTCGAGAGCGTTGACGGCCGGCGGCGCGGATTCGACAGCCACGACACGGTCGAAGCCTGCGGTCAGCTTGCGGGTGAAGAGGCCGACGCCGGCGAAGAGGTCCCAGGCCAGCTTGCCGCTGTAACCGGCAGTCGCCTGTTCCACCAGCCCGTCGACCAGCCAGCGGTTGACCTGAAAGAAAGCTCCGTGGTCCACGCGATAGTCGAATCCGGCAGCCGGATAGGACAAGGTTGCGCTGCCCCATTGCGCGAGCGTGCGCTGCGGATGGCCGGGACGGCCGTCGGCCGCCAGTTGCGCGCCTTTGAGAGCTGGAATCCGCTCCTGCAGGGCCTGGGCAAGTGGTTCGAGGCGGACTCCAGCCGCCTCCGGCGCAAAGAACGTGGCCAGCAGCGCGGATTCAGCCGGATCGCAGAACAGCAGCAGCTCGGCCGGGCGCAGATTCGCCGGGACGCGTTCCAGAATCTCTGCCGCGGCCTGGGCGGCCGTGAGCAGCAGCGGCGCGGCGATGGGACACTGCCCGATGGGGATGACGGCGTGGGATTTGCGGCCGCGGTAGCCGGGTTTGCCCTGCGCGTCAAAGGCCAGCCGGATGCGGTTGCGGTAGGACCAGGGGTTGGCGGCCAGCACGGCGATGCTCTCCGGGACGGGGACGCCGGCGCGGTCAAAGGTTTCGTGCAGAATTGCCTGCTTGAACGCGAGCTGGTTTTCGTAGCCGGTGTGCTGATAGTGGCAGCCGCCGCACGCGCCAAAGTAAGGGCAACGGGGCGCGATGCGGTCGGGCGAGGGCATGAGGATCGCGACGGCCTCGGCGGTCGAGTAGCCGGACTTGCTCTGCGTGATGCGGATGCGCGCCTGCTCGCCCGGCAGCGTGAGCGGGACAAAGATAGCCTTGCCTTCCGCGCGGGCCAGGAATGCGCCGCCGTAGACGGGCTTGGTGATTTCGACGAGATCGTTATCCTTGTTCGGAACAGCCCCCCCAGGGGCTAAAGCCCCGTGCATTTTGGCAGAGGTTTGCGGCACGATTGAAGTCGTGCCCTGACTCTTGGACTTTGGCTTGCGGCTCTTCATTGCTCGCTCATGGAGAACAGGCTGAGGCGCGGCGGCAAGGAGCTTTGTGTCAGGGCACGACTTCAGTCGTGCCGCAAGAGCCATGGAATCGACATGGGCTTTAGCCCCTGAGGGAGTCTCTTGCGGAGCCTGTCCGGAAGCCGTGCCCCTGTTCCCGAATTTTGCCTTACGGCTTTTCATTGCTGGCTCATGTAGAACAGGCTCAGGCGCGGCAGGTTGTAGTGAACCAGCAGCTGCTTCTGCTCGAACTGCTGCTTCACCTGGCGAATCTGCACCGCGCCCATGCGGCTCCGATACGGCGCCAGTTCTCGGTCGGCATGTTCCTTGAGGCGGACGACGAGGTCCTCCGGCGCGGCAGCGTTCAGCGCGGCAAACAGCTTGCCTTCAAGCACGGTCAGGTGGCGCTCCAGGTCTTCGAGGTTTTCCGCAGCTGCTTTGTCGTCTGCTGCGGCGCTTGCCTCGCCGCGCACGGCGCTGGCCAACTCGCGCAGCCGGGCCGCGGTTGCCGCGCAGGCTTCCGGCGCGACGGTTGCGGCGTCGAGCGCGGCGGCGGCAGTTTCAAGGTGCGCGGCCACGCGGTCGTGCTCAAAGCCGGACTCGGGTGCCTCCGCGTCCGTCTTGGGCGCGGCGGTGCCAATGGCCGCCTCGCGCAGCTCTTCTGCCGCCTCCATCACCGCCTGCGCGCACCAGGCCAGGCCGTTGACCTTCCTCATGCGGGCTTTCTTCTGCCGGGCTTCGTATTTGTCAAAGGCAGCGTCAATGCCGCGCAGCGCCGCCTCCAGCGGAATGCCCGCCTCGCGCCAGGTCTCAATCAGCGCCCAGTCCAGCGTGGAGAGCAGCAGCAGCGCGCCTCTCCGCTGCTGGAAGCGCTCCTCGATCTCGGTGAAGTAGTTGAAGTAGTTCTGCACGGGGCTGGTTGCGGCCTTCCGAAAAATGTTTCCTCAGCGGCTTTGCGTGAATGGTGCAAGCGGGCTTCGCTCCGTCCCTACGGGACGGAGGGTCTGTTGGTCAATGCTAACCCAGGACTGCGCTGCGCTTGTCCTGGGCTATTATCGCTTCTCCCTACGGGAGAAAATGCGTTGACCGTTTCACCTACCGTCGGTCGGCGAAGCCCATGGAGGACTGATACAAAGCCCCGATGATCGACGCGGCTGTGCTGGTCTGGATGCGTGTCACCAGCACGCGTCAGTGCCGGCTGCGCGGACGCGCGGCCCGGTTGCGGTCGAACAGGATGCGGAGGCCGTCGAGGGTGAGCATGTCGTCGATCTCGGCGATGTAGCGGGAGTCGGGGGCGATCATGTGCGCCAGGCCGCCGGAGGCGATGACGCGCGGCTTCTGAGCGGGGTCGGCGAGGCCAGGATCGGCGAGTGCAGGCTGGGCGGTGGCGAGCTCGGCAACGATGCGGTCGAGGATGCCATCGACCAGGCCGATGTAGCCGTAGTAAAGGCCGCTCTGCAGGTGGCCGACGGTGTTGGTGCCGATGACCTTGGCGGGGCGCTTGATGTCGACGCGGGCCAGCTTGGCGGCGCGGTCGAACAGCGCATCCGCACTGAGCCCGAGCCCCGGCGCGATGATGCCGCCCAGGTACTCGCCGCGCTCGGAGATGACTTCAAACTTGGTCGCTGTCCCAAAGTCGACCACGATGCACGGGCCGCCGTACTTTTCAAACGCGGCAATCGAATCGCAGAGCCGGTCTGCGCCGAGTTCCGTCGGATTATCCACCAGCACCGGCATGCCGGTCTTGATGCCCGGCTCGACGAACAGCGGATCGATGTGGAAGTAGGTCTCGCACATCTGCTTGAGCGTAGAGTCGATGGGCGGCACCACCGACGAGATGATGATGTGCTTGACCTCGGCCGGGTCAATGCCCTTCATGTGGAAGAGATTGATGAACAGCGCGCCGTACTCGTCCACGGTCTGGGTGCGATGGGTGGTGAGTCGCCAGTTGGCGGCCAGCGGAGGGGCCTGGGCGTCAAGCCGGAAGAGGCCGAGCTTGGTGTTGGTGTTGCCGACATCGAGTGCTAGCAGCATGGTTGTCCTCAGGCTTGAGTTCGAGCGCGCAGGCCGCCGGTCTGCACCGTCACGCGGCCCGCGTCCGTATCAACCAGCAGGAATCCGTTGGCGTCCAGGCCGGCGGTGACGCCCTTGCAGGCCTGCGGGCCGTGTACCTGGACGCTGCGCCCGCTGACCCAGGTGGAAGCCGCCTGCATGCGGCGCGGAATGGTTTGAACAGCCGCAGGGTCGGCAAGCCGGAGCGCCTCGTCCTCCAGGGATTTTAGCAGGGCGACGAGCAGGGTCTGCCGCGATACGGGCGCGACGGCGTGGCGCTCCGCTTCAAGATCGAGCGAGGTTGCCGGCGTGGCCAGGCCGGCGGCAAAGCTGCTCTGGTGTACGTTGATGCCGATGCCGACCACTGCGTAGGGCAGACTAACTACTGCGTAGCGTGAACTAACTACGGCCTGGGGCAGGCTCTTGGACCCGGCGCCTGCCTCGACAAGGATTCCGCCTGTCTTGCTGGGCCCAATCAGCAGGTCGTTGGGCCAGCGGAGATCGACGTGAATGCCGGTGGTTGCGCGAATGGCTTCAGCGGCGGCCAGTCCCGCAGCCAGCGGCAGCAGCGGCAGGCGCACGGCGGGGATGGCAGGCCGCAGCAGCACGCTCACATAAAGCCCCTGCCCGGCCGCCGAGTGCCAGGCATGGTTGCCGCGCCCGCGCCCGGCCAGCTGCTCATCGGCAAAGTAAACTGAGCCGTGCGGCGCTCCGGCGCGCGCCGCGGCCAGGGCGTCGGTATTCGTCGAGTCAGTGACGGCGGCAAAGTGGAACTTGCCGGAGAAGATGGTGCCGGCCAGGGATTCTTCGAGTTGGGGGAGATCGAACATGAGTTGGGGATTTGGGCCGGACCATTGTGAAGTCCAGATCACGCCGTTGAACCTGAGTGTCGTGCTATCCCACCCTTGTATGTTGCGTTCAGAGGCGTAACGATGTTGCGTTTCGGCGGAGAGGCCGTTCCCACCCTAGGCCAGCGTGAGTTGAGCCTGATCGCAAGATCGGCCGCCGTCCCTCTCTTGCTAC